>Ga0070738_10002636_pt1 | contig 26562 bp, 20 predicted proteins | sample Coa_R2_2_FD_66446 | JGI IMG/M metagenome (GOLD analysis project Ga0070738, IMG submission 66446) | Surface soil microbial communities from Centralia Pennsylvania, which are recovering from an underground coalmine fire - Coalmine... | ecosystem: Environmental > Terrestrial > Soil > Unclassified ...
TAATTTCTTGCATAATTTCTTCATTTTTTTCTTTTATTAATTTAGCTGCATTGGTTCTAATATAATGGAAAAGATCAGCATCTTTAATTAGCGAAACCTTAACTGCTTCACCTATACCTGATAGCCAATCACGGAAATCCAGGGTGCGAATAAAATTAAAATCATTGAGAACAGCATAGGGTGGAGCAAAGGTTCCAATATAATTCTTTTTACCAAAATAATTCACACCATTTTTAACACCCACACCAGAATCATCCTGAGATAAGACAGTCGTTGGTACTCTAATTAAACGAATCCCTCGATGTGCTGTCGCTGCAGCAAAACCAACGGCATCTAAGAGAGCTCCTCCACCCATAGCGATAATATAAGAATGGCGACAAATACCATCATCATTAATGTGTTGATAAATCTTTTTTAGTATTTCGAAATCATTTTTTATAAGTTCACCGCCTGGGACACAAAATGGTTTTTCGCATAGAGTCATGACGTCTTTATGGGCTTTTGCATAAGCAGCAATTTTTTTACAAAGCATTGGCTGTTTTTCTGCAAGTCTTTCATCCATCACGACAAAAATTTTAGCAGGTCCACCAGCTTGTCTATGGATGACCTTAAGTAAGGTATCGTTAGTAGGTTCAAATAATCCCTGAGTAAAATAAACATCGTAATTATAATTGACCGCAAAAGATTGTTTTATAACTGGTTTCATAGCCTTACCCCTCTTTTCAGTGTGTGGTGTTTAGCTGGGTATTCCTATTTTTTGTTTACTAATCATTTTTAGTATAGGCCTTTTATTTAAAAAAAGCTTATGGGTATAAATAGAGAATTTATACTAGCTAATCATCTACTTAGGCTAAGTAACCGCAAATAATTTGGCTAAGCCAATGGAGAAAGGTAATAAAATCAATAGCAGTATTCCATACCACCAGGTGGCATAGCCTGCTGCAATGGCTGCATCTAATAAGATTAAGCCGATGATGCCCATTTTTACGGCCTTTTTAATTTTTTCTGGTTGAGGAGTTTGAATAGCTTTGGATAAAGAATATAAAATAAGAAGCGCAAATACAATTAAAAAAGGTAGGGCAGAGAGAAAATGAAAATCCGTCATAGTCGGTAACAAGAGAACAGCTACGATGGTGATAATATAAAGTACTAAGGATAGTAACAATAGTTGTTTTTTACCGCCATATACTTCTTCTTTGCTAACGAAGGTGACTGCAGCGATAAAAATAAGAGGAATGACCATTAATAGCCAATTATTTTGCAAAGCACTTTCGACAATACTCATTCCCAATAATAAATTAAACCCTCGGCATAATCCCATATTAAGAGGGCCCAACCATAGAGAATGCTTGGTATATGCATCATAAATGATCGAGAGCACGGCAATACTTAAGGCTAGTATGCCACTTGTTAATGAAACGAAGGAAGCAAACAAGATAGCGAGGATTATTAATCCAAAGGCAATAAATGAAGCTTCTTTTTTTGAAACAATACCCCGAGGAATTGGTCGCTCAGGGCGTTCTTTTTTATCTAACTCTGCATCACATACATCATTCAACATCACACCGCCACCATATAAGCACATGGTGGTAAGCAACAAAAGAAATAATGAATTAAGGGAATTAATGGGAAGACCTGCCACACCAAATCCTGCCAAAATATCAGCACAAGCGGTAATAATATTAGCAGGTCGCAGAAGACGTAATACCGCAATTAACTTTTGCATATCTCTCCTTTACTTAATGATATAACCTTCTTGATCTAAGTAATCGAGAATAGAATTTTGTCCACGTAATACTGAATTTCCATAAAACAACGCCATTTGATCCATGACAGGAGGATTTAACCAATCTTCCTCTTTTATTCTGCCGCTTTGTCCATATGCAGTCAGTGCATTTTGGTAACAAACTTGTTGTACGTGAGCTTCAGGAATGCCACGTTCTAGCATCAATTGAGCTGTTTTATAAACAGATAATACATCACTGCAACCCCAATCAGCAGAACTATCGACAATAATGCGTTCAGGGCCATATTGTTTTAAAACAGCAACCATTCGTTCATTACCCATTTTAGTTTTGGGATAAATAGTGAAAGCTGACCAGAAACCACGATCTAATACTTCTTTGCAAGTTTCTTCATTATTATGATCAATGATTATTTTATAAGGATCTAAACCATGTTCAATGCAAATATCCATACTTCGTGATGTACCTTTTTTCTTATCGCGATGAGGTGTATGGATACAAACAACCATATCCATTTCTTTTGCCAATTCTAACTGTCGTCGAAAATATTTTTCTTCAAGCGCCGTTTGATCATCCAGCCCGATTTCACCAATTGCAACAACTCCTTCTTTACATGCATATAAAGGGATTAATTCCATTACGGCTTCGGCTAATGCTTCATTATTAGCTTCTTTGGCATTCAAGCCAATCGCGCAATAATGGCGAATGCCAAATTGGCCGGCACGAAAACGTTCCCAGCCAATTAAACTATTAAAATAATCTTGAAATGTGCCGACGTGATTTCGAGGTTGACCTAACCAAAAAGCAGGTTCGATAATGGCAACCACGCCAGCTCGACGTAATTTAACTAAATCATCCGTCGTACGGGAGGTCATATGAATATGAGGATCAATTAACATCATTTTATTATTAGCCATAGGTACTCCTGATGATTCTTGTTAAGTTAAGCTTTTTTCAAGCGGACGTAGCTGTTGCAAATCAGTTGCTATGGTTTTTTCATCTTCGACATAGTTTTTAAGAACATCTCTTGCTTCAGGTAATTGGCAATAATGACAAGCCAATAAAGCCCCTTTCTTTAAGAGAGGATTTTCACTTTTCAGGCACTCTTTTAAGGAGGCCAACATCTCTTTATCTGCGGATAATCCTAAGAGACACCATAATTCTAATTTGATAGGGCGATCTGCTGCTAATCGTTCCCGTGCTGTATTCAACAATGCTTTTGCAAGTAAAGGGTTTGCACGTTGTTTAAGTCCAACAACTTTTTCTATGGGACTTTCAACAAACAGGGTTTTTAATACCACCTGATTCCAAGCGATTTCATCAAAATAATCAGCAGGGTAAGGATTATTGAGAGCGATAGCTTCAAATACAGATAACATATTACTGCGAATACCATTGGTAGCATGTAGAAGGAATTGCTTGGGATAAGGAAATAAGGGTAATGCTTGATAAAGGGCAATGGATTCGTTCACATCTGCTGCGCCAAATAATTTGTCAGTTGTTTTCTTAAAATGCTCTAATCGGGAACGGGCAAAGCTTAATAGTAAATAAGTGCGTGCTGTCTGGCTTAATGACCAATCATGTGGCTGCCAATTTTTCCGGATGGCATTCATTTGCTTTAAATGCTCTTCGGTTAATTTCAATAAATCTTTACCGAAATAACTGGAGATAGCGCTAAAGGTCATAAAATAGAGGTGATCAGATTTTTCTTCTTTTTCTTCAAAAATTTGAGTTTGTTTATTGGCTAACCAAGCCATAGCATCATCAGGGGCTTGTTGAGATAATAAATTCTTTAAAAGATTTAATAGCTTATCTAAATCTGCCTGATAAATAACTTCGTCCATATGGTGCCCTTTATTCAAACTCCATCTGACATTATCATAACATAATACTGTTAGGACGGGTTTTGAAAAATAGAATGATGAATCACTTCAAGCGCTTTATGGCTTTGATTTGAATTAATAACAAAAGACATATTACATTCAGAGGTTCCATGGGCGATGCCATTTAATCGAATATGATGATGGTCTAAGTCAATGAATATTTTTCCAAGATTACTCAATAATTGTTTGATATTATTACCAATTAAAACTATTAAAGATTGATTCGCACTTTTTTTAATCATTAGGAAATTCTGTTGGAATTCGTGCAAAAACTCAATATTTATAAGCTCTTGCACACGTTTAGCCTCCGTTTCATGAATAGAAAAACATACATCATGGGTGGAAGAAGTCTGGGTAATGAGGGTTAAATGAATTCCTGCTGAGGGTAGTACACGGAATAATCGCTCAATAATATGTGAAATAGAGATTTCAATAGGAAATAACGTAGACAATGTTATTAATACTAAACCATGCATGACTGATACATTTTTAATAGCAGAAGATTTAGCATGTAAAGAAATATAGGTTCCTACTGCTGTTGGGTTAAAGGTATTTTTAACATACATAGGAATATTTTTTTCAATTAATTGAGGAATAATAGCTGATCGTATAACTTTAACACGAAAGTTAGATAGCTCTTCTGCTTCAATATAGGATAATGTTGGTTGTACCACGCTCGAGGGGATTAATTTTGGATCAGCGCTATAAACACCGTCTACATCACTCCAAATTTCGATTACTCTTGCATTTAAGGCGGCTCCTAATACAGCAAGCGTATAATTAGAACCATCTCTACCTAATGTGGTAGCATGTTTGTCTTTTGTCATGCCAATAAAGCCGGTCACAATAGGTACGGTATATTCTTCTTCTTGTTTAAAGAATTGGTCAAAATAGTTCTGAATAGCATGGCTACTTTCTTCATACAGAACACGCGCATTAGTAAAATGATTATTAGTAATAATAAACTGGCGGGCATCTACAAAGCGTGCAGGAAATAAGGAATTTAAATAAGCTGCTAAAATAGTTGCAGAAAGTTGCTCACCAAAACTAGCAACCAGATCAAGAATATATAAATCATTATCACGTAAATATTGAATACTATGAAGAGTTTTATAAAGTTCATGGAGGATTTTTTTTACGGATCCATATGCTAATGGATTATTTTTTTCTTCCACTAAATTAGAAAGCAATTCAAGATGTCGTTCTGAAATATATTTAAATATTTTTTTATAGTCTTCTTGATTGTTTGCAGCCAAGGATGCGCATTCGAGTAATTGATCGGTAATATTTCTTAAAGCAGATACCACTAAAATAACTTGTTCGTTTTTGATATCAAGTGTTAATAAAATTTCCCCAATTTGCCGCATTCTTTCGGCAGTTGCAACAGAAGAACCACCAAATTTCATTATCTTCATGTTATTTCCTTTGGCGATTTAACAATTTAAGATTTTTAGCGAACATCAACCAAGTTTCAATAATCGTATCTGGATTTAAAGAGATATTTTGAATTTTCTCTTCCATCAACCATTCCGCTAAATCAGGGTGATCTGAAGGACCTTGGCCGCATATTCCAATATATTTTTTCTGTTTAATACATTCATGAATAGCTTGATGTAACAATATTTTGACAGCAGTATTTCGTTCATCAAATAACGTTGCTACTAAATTGGAATCACGATCTAACCCTAATGTTAATTGAGTTAAATCATTTGAGCCAATCGAAAAACCATCACAATATTTTAAAAATTCAGCCGCAAGCAGCGCATTAGATGGTATTTCACACATCATATATATTTTTAACCCGTTTTTTTCACGTTTTAATCCGTGTTCTTCTATGATCTGAATAACTTGCCGCAATTCATCTACGGTACGAACAAACGGAACCATCACTTGGGCATTTGTTAATCCCATTGTATCGCGTACACGTTTAAAAGCTTCACATTCTAAGGCAAAACAATCCCGAAAATTACTATCTTTATAACGAGAAGCGCCTCGATAGCCTATCATAGGGTTTTCTTCCATGGGTTCGTATAATACACCGCCTATTAGATTTGAATATTCATTTGATTTAAAATCAGAAAAACGGAAGATAACTTGTTTTGGGTAAAAAGCAGCAGCAATCATGGAAATACCTTCACGTAATTTTTCAATATAGAATTCTTTAGGATTAGGATAAGCTGCTATTTTTTTAATTATTTTTCTTTTAAAAGCAGCTGGTAAGGTATCAAACTGTAATAATGCAGAGGGATGAATTCCAATCATGTTATTAATAATAAATTCTAGACGAGCTAATCCGACCCCTTTATTAGGTAAATACTGGCAGGAAAAAGCTTTATCGGGATTGCCTAAATTAATGCATAATTTGACAGGTAATTCAGGTAAATCTTTCACGGAAATTTTTTTGATTTGAAACGGAAGGGCGCCAGCATACACATAACCTATTTGACCTTCTGCACATGAAACTGTAATTTTTTCTCCCTTTTTAATTTTTTTAGTTGCCTCCTTACAACCTACAATAGCAGGAATACCTAATTCCCTTGCGATAATCGCTGCATGACAAGTCCTGCCGCCCCGATTAGTAATGATAGCTGCTGCACGGTTCATGATGGGTTCCCAATCAGGGTTAGTCATATCGGTTACTAAGATATCGCCAGGCCTAAATTCATGCATCTTTTTTAAATCTAAAATAATATTAGCTGTTCCTGTTTGAATACGTTGACCAATACTTTGACCTTCTACAATAACTTTACCTCTTTGTGATAATGAGTATCGTTCAATAGCTTGATGAGGTTGAGATTTACTTTTTACTGTTTCTTGCCGGGCTTGTAAAATATATAACTTCCCATTAACCCCATCTTTTGCCCATTCAATATCCATAGGTTTCCCATAATGTTCCTCAATTATTAAAGCTTGCTTAGCTAAAGCTTGAATCTCCTTATCAGATAAGCAAAAGCGTAATCGATCAGCTTCTTTAACCGGGATTGTTTTGATGAAATTTCGTGGGTTTATTGGTTTTTTGTTATAAACGACTTTAATGGCTTTTTCACCTAAAGAACGCTGTAAAATAGCAAATCGGTTCATTTTTAATAAAGGTTTAGCAACATAAAATTCATCTGGATTAACTTTTCCTTGTACGATACCTTCTCCTAATCCATACGATGCATTGATTAGGATCACTTGATCAAAACCTGATTCTGTATCCAACGTAAATATAACGCCACTTACGCCTTTATCACTACGAACCATGCATTGAATACCTGCTGATATGGCAACTTTATTGAAGTCAAATTTATGATGGTGGCGATAGCCAATTGCGCGGCTAGTAAAAAGAGAAGCAAAAACTAATTTGATGGCAATTAAAACTTGTTTAATTCCTTTAACATTTAAAAAGGTTTCTTGTTGTCCCGCAAATGAAGCTGTTTCCAGGTCTTCCGCTGTGGCAGAAGAACGCACAGCCACTGTTTGATGAGTTAATTTTGAATAAGCTTCAGCAACTTCTTTTTCAAATTCTTTTGGAAAAGGATTGGCTATTATCCATCGTTGTATTTGTTTCGATACTTTTTCTAAAATAATAACATTATCGACTTGTAATGAAGACAATATTTTTTCTATTTTTTTATCTAATTTATGATGAGCTAAGAATTTTTTATAAAATTCTGTAGTGGTTGCAAATCCTTCAGGAACTTGAATGCCTTTTGCGCTAAGCGTTTGAATCATTTCTCCTAAAGATGCATTCTTTCCGCCTACCATTTCAAGATCAGATAAATTTACATCTTTTAAATTGATAATATGACGATAAGGCATTGAATTAGCCACCTTTAATCAGATTATATTTATAAGAATAGCACTTATATCTTCAATATATATCTTCGATTTCTGAGGGTTGGGTTAACTTATTCAATCTATTATAAAATTTATATTGGTTATTTTTTATTTATAATTACATTATGAAGAGAATAATAATGAGGAGAGGGTATGTCGCAGCGTAAAGTGGGTGATCCTCAAATAGAAGCTTTATGTAAAGGTTTTTCTAAGCTCTCACGACAAGAACGAGAAACTCGTTTAATCCAAATGGGTTTTTTAACAACAGAAGATATTACTATTTTGCATCAAGAAAATCCTCTCACCATCGATTTGGCTAATCACTTTGTAGAAAATGTAATAGGCTGTTTTCCAATGCCGCTGGGTGTGGCAGTCAATTTTGTAATTGATGGCCGAGATTATGTTATTCCGATGGCGACCGAGGAAACATCGATTATTGCAAGCGCAAGTAAAACAGCGAAATGGATACGGGAGCAAGGGGAAATTACGACGCAAACATTAGGTGGTTTATGTATCGGCCAAATACAATTACCTATTGTTGAAAATTTTAATGAAGTAAAGCAAAAAATTGAATCGAATAAAAGTGAATTAATTGATCAAGCAAATCATTCAGTCGCGCGTGGTATCGTTGCAAGAGGAGGGGGGATACAAGATATGATTATTCGCCGTATTTATCGCGGTGATGGTCATAGCATGGCAGTCATTCATGTCATGGTTGATACAAGAGATGCCATGGGAGCAAATATCATTAATCAAGTTTGTGAATTTTTAAAACCGCATATTGAAAAATTAACGAATGAAAAAGTCGGTATGTGTATTCTTTCTAATTTAGCCGATACGAAATTGAGTCAAGCAAAAATTACGATTTATGATATTGAACCTCAGCTAGGAAAAGCGATTGTAGAAGGTTCGTTATTCGCACAAATGGATCCTTATCGCGCGGCAACTAATAATAAAGGCGTCATGAACGGTATTGATGCTGTCTTGATTGCGACAGGAAATGATTGGCGAGCCGTGGAAGCGGCCATCCATGCTTATGCAGGTTACTCGGGACAATATGGCTCTATCACACAATGGTATATGAAAGACAATCATCTTCATGGGGTCATAGAAGCACCGATTATTGTGGGAACAGTCGGTGGTGTGACTCGTTTACATCCTGTTGCAAGAATTTGTCTAAAAATGTTACATGTTCAAACAGCTGCTGAATTAGCGCGAATATTGGCAGCCGTTGGATTAGTACAAAACTTAGCAGCTATCAAGGCACTGGTAACAGAAGGCATTAATAAAGGCCATATGAAATTACATCTTTCTAATTTAGCCTTAGCATCGGATGCGACTCAAGAAGAATTACCACTTTTAAAACAGCATTTAATTGAACGCTTAGAGAAACAAAAATCGGTGACAGGCAAAGATGTAATAGAAATTTTAAATGAGATGCGGAAGAAATATTGACCTTCTTCTTGATTTCAGGCATGTTACGGGCATGAAAAAACTCACTGAACTACCCGAATGGCAAGCACTTTATCGCCACCAACAAGAGGTGGCTCTTTATTCTATGCGTGAATGGTTTGATAAAGAACCTGAACGTTTTTCACGGTTTTCTTTGCAGGTATCTGAAATCTTATTAGATTATTCAAGAAATCGTATTACCAACGATACCATTCAGCAGTTATGTCATTTAGCAAAAGCGATGGCATTACCCCGGAAGATTGAGAATTTATTTAAAGGGGAACCCGTCAATCAGACTGAAAAACGGCCTGCGCTGCATACCGCTCTCCGTGACAAAAAACACACGCCTCTTCTTGTTAATGGTCAAAATATCACTTCTCGTATTACAGCAACCCAGAAAAAAATGGCAGATTGTGTAGAGAAAATACGTAGTGGCGAATGGAAAGGGGTAACGGGGAAGTCGATTCGTCATATTGTTAATGTGGGGATAGGAGGCTCTTATCTTGGGCCGATGATGGCAATTCATGCCTTAGCTGATTTCGCGACGCAGGAATTAGACTGTCATTTTGTCTCGACTGTTGATGCTGCACTGATTCAGGATGTGCTCAAACAAATTGATCCTGAATCAACCTTATTTATTATCTCTTCCAAATCATTTTCTACAATTGAAACTGCCACGAATGCTCAAACTGCTTATGCCTGGATGGAACGTCAATTAGGCAAAGAAGTATTAAGTAAGCATTTTGTTGCGGTCACCGCTGCTCCGCAGAAAGCAAAACAATTCGGTATTCCTGAAGACCATATTTTTGAACTCTGGGAGTGGGTAGGAGGGCGATATTCTATTTGGTCCGCCATTGGATTACCAATTGCGCTCATGCTCGGTAATAAGCATTTTGCAGAACTCTTGGAAGGGGCTTATGAGATGGACCAGCATTTCCGCCAGGCTGATTTAGCCCATAATATGCCGGTTCTATTAGGATTATTGAGTATTTGGTATACGCATTTTTTTGGCACGCATGCTCAAGCGATTGCCCCATACTCTCATCGATTACGCTATCTTGTTTCTTATTTTCAACAATTAGAAATGGAAAGTAATGGTAAATGCGTAACTCAAGCAGGCATGCCCGTTACCTATCCCACTAGCCCAGTGATTTTTGGTGAAGAGGGTTGTAATGGACAGCATGCTTATCATCAATTATTGCATCAAGGGCAACAGATTGTACCAGTGGATTTTATTCTAGTGGCGCAAGAAAATAAGACGGAAGATCGCATTCACCATGACATTCTCCTAGCGAGTGGGTTAAGCCAGGCCCAAGCATTAATGCGTGGAAAGACGTATGAAGAAGCGCGGGAAGAAGAGCTTGCTTTGAATAAGACCCAAGAGGAAGCGGATTATTTAGCTCGTCATCGAGAAATTCCGGGTAATAAGCCCAGTAATGTGATCTTCCTTAATCGCATCACTCCTTATAATTTAGGCGCCTTACTCGCTCTTTATGAACATAAAACCTTCGTTCAAGGTGCTATCTTGGATATTAATTCCTTTGATCAGTGGGGGGTTGAGCTCGGAAAACAGTTATTACCCCATATTTTACATCGTCTCCAGGGGGAGAAGCAGCAACCCCTGGATTGTGCTACTGAAGGTTTGATTGCTCATTATTTCTCTTTGGGATCAAAGCAGTAGACATCTTCATTCCATATTTGGCCGGGGCCATTGCCAAATAATTGATGCTCAGGCGTCCCTCCAAACCAAATGTAATCAAATCCAGAAAAGAGGTACATCTTGCCCGCTGCCTCACACGCAACATGACGTTTAATACGCGGGGAGCCATCACCTGCTGCTCCCAGGTGGGTCCAGGTATGATGAACTTGATTGAAACGCCATATTTCGTTCGTAATCGCACGCTGAGGAAAGGGAGCATCACAGGCTTCTTTAGGCGTATAACCCGAACCCGCTAACGTTCCTCCATGGATATAGAGGTCATCACCTATTGTTACTGCACATCCAATGCCACGAGGCGGAAAGATATTTTCTTTAATAGAAGCGGTTAATTCTGTCCATTGATTCGTTTTTATATCGAATTGCCAGGTATCGTTTAGCATTAAATTGCGGTGGGTCTTAGGGTCTAGCGCCCCTTCGCCGCCATAGATGGTTAATTTTCCCTCACTACTGGGCAGTAAACCTGCATAGGCTTCATCTCGTGGGTGAGGAGAGCCAGGTTGATTCTTGGGGATAATTTCTGTCCATTTATTAGCTGAAAGATCATACACCCACATATCATTCAAAAATTCAAATCCATAAGGAGCAACGGTGGCTCCTCCAAAAAGATATAGCTTATCTTTGATTAACCATAACCTTGATTTAGCACGCGGAGTGGGGCAGGGTTGCTTTTGCTGAATCTCTTGCCAGGTGTTGGTATCAGGGGAGTAAGCCCAGAGATCGTTTAACATACGAACACTTGTAAAATCAGCAGAATATTCGACACCACCGAAGAGTAATATCCTATTATTCACTTTATCATCAACCCCCATACTCATGCCTCGGACGGATGGTAGCTGTCCTTTAGGAGATAATTTTTCCCAATGATAAGTGTTAATATCAAGTCGATAGAGATCATTGTAAAAAGTATTTGTGACTGCGCTGAAATTATCAAAAAGACCGCCAAATAAATAAATATACTGCCCAAGATTGACGACAACACAAGAATTTCTGCGAGAGGGTTTTGAGCCGCTTGTCTCTAATTTTTTAAGCACAGCCATGTGTTGAATCCTTTATTCTTCCTAGATGAATAATTACAGACTAATATCTCAGAAAAATGATGTCAATATGAAAGAATTATTCTTCTTGATAATGACTTCTTAATGTTCTTCGTATCACTTTATTTGAAGCAGTTCGTAGTAAATGATCAACTATCACTACATCGTGTATTTTAAATAAAGGATTAAGATGTTTTTTTATTGCATGTTGCATCTCCATTTTGAGTTGATGTTTATCCAGTGTAGCGGAAGTGTGAGGTACGACATAAATCACTAATTGGCTAGGACCTCCTTGTTTAGGATTGACGGCAATCGCTGCTACTTCACGTATACTAGCTAATTTACCCAACACTAATTCAATTTCAGCAGAACTGGTTTTGATGCCGCTTAAATTCATCGTATCATCAACACGTCCATGTAAACGATATAAACCATTTGCGCATTGTTCTACTTGATCGCCATGCCGTCGTAAATATTTTCCAGAAGGAAGTTGCGGCATATGAGCATAATAAACCTCATGGTGATTTTTATTTAGAAGCTTAGTAGAAAGTCCAATAGAAGGTGGAATTAAGGCGACTTCACCATTGTGTGAAAGTTTACCTTGTTCATCCAGAATACAAAAATATAAACCTAAAGCAGGAGTATTAAACGTACTAGGGAGGATAGGTTGGATTAATGTGCTGGTAATATAAGCGCCACCAATTTCTGTTCCTCCACAATATTCAATGACTGGTCGATAATTTGCAAGTGAAGAAAGATAAAGCATATCGTCAGGTTGGGAACATTCACCTGTAGAACTAAATATTTTTATACTATTCCAATTTAATCCTTCCATACATTTTGAATGTCGCCAATTTTTTACTAACGTGGGTACCACACCTAAAATAGTCACTTTCGCTGCTTCGATAAATTGACCAAACTCTCTTCCAGTCGGGAGGCCAGAATAAAGTGCAAGCGTTGCCCGATTAAGAAAAGCTGCAAAAATAGACCAAGGCCCCATCATCCAGCCTAAACTCGTCGGCCAACACAAAACATCTCCTGATTTAATATTTTGATATAGATAAGCATCACTGCCGCATTTAATCGGGGTGGTATGAGTCCAAGGAATAGCTTTAGGTTCATCAGTTGTGCCAGATGAAAATAAAATATTAATATTATCTGCTGGGTCACAGGAAACAACAGTAAATTGATCATTTTTATCTAAGAAATTATCCCAAACCATATCTTGCTGACGAAGTGAGCAACATAGCGTTTTCTCAGTGGGAAGCACAATGGTAAAAGGAGTATTAGCATCGATGATTTTTTCATATAAGGGTAAATGCTTATCATGATGAATAATCTGATCTTGTGTTAAAACTGCTTTTGCATTGGCAATCTGTAATCGCGTTGTTATTTCAGAGGTAGAAAAACTCTCTGCAATAGAAATCACGGAACATCCTGCTTTAATGATACCTAAATAGATTGCAACAGCTTCTTTACTCATCGGCATAATAAGGGCGACGCTATCACCCATCTTAAGATAACGACGTATGCTGTTTGCAACACGATTAGATAGTTTATTTAGTTCATCATAAGTGGTTTTCTTAAGAATACCTTCGTTCGTTTGCTCAATAATCGCGATCGCGGTTTTATCTGCATGAAAACAACTATTAGCTATATTTAATTTGGCGCCCGTAAACCAATAAGGTAATTCTACGCCTTCTGATAAATCAATAATTGCCTTATAAGGCTTATCAAAAACAATCGCTAATGTTTTCACCATTAGCTGCCAAAAATCAGCATAATGTGTCACAGACCAACGATAAAATTCTTGATAATCTTTATATCCTAGATGATCCATCAATTGCCAAAGATTCGTTGTTTGAATGAAACGATTATCAGGAGACCATGCGGGCAAAGTGATAGAGTTAATAGCAATTTCTAAGGCGGGTTTAAACCAATAAGTATATTTCTCAGGGTGAAGTTCTACGTCTTTTTTTAAGTCGTCAATTTCTATCCAACGGTAAGCTTGTGCTTCTTCTAAATTGATTGGAATATCTTCTGCATCATAATAACCGATTAGTACGCGATCTATCTCATTTTCTGTTAGACCATGTTCTAATGGAGCAATATAATGAAATTTTCCTGCATAACTTAATTTAGCTTCAATTCCCATTTCTTCTTTTAATTTTTTCTCAGCCGATTCAATAACATTTTCATTTGGATGCGGATGACTACAGCAAGTATTACTCCACAATCCCCTTGAATGATATTTTTTAATACTACGTTGTTGCAATAAACACTCAAGCTTATTATTCCGTTTACGAAAAATAAAAACGGAAAATGCCCGATGTAGCATGCCGTATTCATGAGCTGTGATTTTCTCAATTTCACCTATTTGATTATCTTCAGCATCAACTAAAATAATATTTTCATTTGTATGCGGCACACATGTTATTGGCATATTGATTCTCCTATTTCAATTCCATTTGACACTTCGTGTCCATAGGTTATTAAATAGAGTTTATTATCTTTAATCCAATTAAGAATATCTTTTTGTTTTTTCCTGTTAAACAAAATAAATATCACATCTGTTCCTAGTGCGCCACAACCTTTTGCCGCATAAATATCGGGGTGTGTTAATAAAAGTTGGAGAATAGTTTGGGTAGTGGGTTGAATTAAATCTTGCATTTTTAAAGCATCCGCATAATGATTAATTGCTTGAATAAATTCTTTGCTATCGCTTTTCTCCAAAGCCATAATGCCTTGGACAACAATTTTTTCCAAAGGTTCTACGTCAAAATGAATGGATTGTTTTAAATAATGATGAGTCGCAAGTTTATGACCAGTATGAATCAAACCATAATCAATATGAGAAAATGGCCACGAAAAAATAGCAATCTTGCTTTTTGATTTATGATACAGACAGAGACTGCCATAAAGTTGAGCAATCAAATCGGCTCCACTGGGCGGTATACCTTCTCCTGACCAAGCTAATTCCATGTAGCTCGCTAATAGTTCAGTATCATTAATGGGAAGGGAATGAGCATAACAATAAAGCGCTGTTAACATCAAAAATTGGGCACTCGATGCGCCAAAGCCGCCTAAACCTTGGTAAGGATCGATAAATTGAATATGGTATTGTTGATAAAAATCAGCCCGAGAATAAATTAAACGGCCACCAGGGCTGTCAGGATGAATCCCCTCCATGACTAATGAATTTTGAACATGTGGTTTTACAATTAATTTAAATCGAGGCTCACTTGATAATAAAAGGGTAAGCTCGCCTTTTAAGGCCACATATTCTCCTAACAAAAAAGTTTTACTAGGAACGGAGATAGTTAATGTTTTCATTAATTATTTCTCTCAATAATATAAGAAGCAAGAGCAACTAATTTAGCTGATTTGATTCCAGCTTTTTTTAAATAAACTAGCGCTTTTCGAAAAACTACAGCTTCTTCTTTTTCTGCTTTTTTAAGACCGATCAAACTAGGGTAAGTAGGTTTATGCCGCATCGCATCAGCGTCTTGTTGCTTACCTAACGTTTTAGTATCTGATTTAATACCAATGAGATCATCATGAATTTGAAATGCAATGCCGAGAGAGTAACCAAACTTTTCAAGGTTAAGAAGAGTTTTCTTTCGACAATTTGCAGCCAGCGCAACAAGTAAAACACAGGCGCTTAATAAGCAGCCTGTTTTTAATTTATAACATCTTTTTAATTTCTCTAGTGTGATATTTTTATTTACCATTTTTATATCTAATTCTTCTCCTCCAATCATTCCTAATGAACCTATTGCGCGAGCTAATACATTTACCATTTGAATTTTATTGTCAGGTAATATTTTTTTTCCATCTATTTTTGCTAATTGCTCAAAAGCGAGGGATTGTAATGCATCACCTGCTAAAATAGCAGTCGCCTCACCAAAAGCTATATGACAAGAAGGTTTGCCACGGCGTAAATCATCATTATCTAGGGCAGGTAAATCATCATGAATTAAAGAAAACGCATGTATTAATTCAATTGCTGCACATAAGTAGTCAAGCGTAGCGGTGTGAACCCCTAATGATTCGCCTGTTGCATAAATTAAAGCAGAGCGCAAACGTTTACCGCCATTTAAAACTGCATAACGCATCGCGCGATGTAAATGAGAGGGCTGTTTTGATGAAGCGGGCAATATTTTTTTAGTCAATACCGTATTAATCCGAGCTTGGCATTTTTTTAGGTAGGATTGTATTTCCATATTACCTCCATTTTGGCTTATCCTTCATGTAATTGCTTTTTTCTTAATTCCTCATAACTGTTTGCATCCAAGTATCGACGTTTCATCAAATCCATTTCCACATCTTTAGCCCATGCTGCTTGTTCTGCTAATACTCCTGATTTTAAAGTGAGTAGTTCTGCTCCACAACCTGAACCATAAGAAAAGGCGCTAATCGCTTTTCCGGGTGGCATACCACATAGGATACTTGCAACAGCAATCCAAAGTCCTGCAGTATAAGCATTCCCACAAAGTCGATTCCATCGCATCGTCGGATCGACTTTCGTAGCATACATTTTTTCAATTACTTCCTCTTCCCAACCATACATTCTACCTAGTACAAAAAATGCTTTCTTGACCATTTTAGGGAAGGGGGTATGGAAACACATAGCAACAAATTGATTAAACACTTCGGCTGCATCTTTACCCTGTGTTAGAGCTTGAAAGCATTCTCTAGTTGCTTCTTCATAACAATGTAAACTGAATTGACCTTCAACCAAAGGGTGAGCTCGACCTACTGGTCGCCAAAAGTCGAAAGCAGGTTTACTCCAGGGATAAGAAATCGGATCAATTTCTGCTATCAAAGGTCTATCTTTTTCTATGATAAGTGCAACCGCTCCTGCCCCTTGTGTGGCTTCAGAAGGTTCACCAGGTGTATAAAGTGAAATATCGGCTGCAATAATTAACGCTGCTTTTTGAGGTGCGACACCTGCCATTAACCATTCGACTGCCTGACGAACTGCCAGTGTTCCGCCGTAACAGGCGTGCTTGACTTCATAGGAACGAATATTGCCTTGCAACCCTAATTTTTCAGCAACCCATGCACTCAAGGGCCGGCTCATATCGATAGCACTTTCTGTGCCAGTAGCAATCATAGCAATATCTTTCAAATCGCCATTCCATCGTGATAAAGCCCGTTGGGCAGCATCTGCTGCTAAATCCACGATATTATAACCCTCTGGACAGAGTGCCATTTTATCGCAGCCTAACCCAGTTAAAAATTTATTCGGATCCACATGTCTTAATTTTGCTAATTCTTCCATGGACATAGCTAGTTGAGGAAAATGCAAGCCAAGAGACGCGATACCAACTTTTTGATTTTTCATTATTATCACCCCTCTTTATTAAATTATTAAAATTTATATTGAATGATTATAAGTATAGCATTAATAATTATGTGCTATTCTAAAAACAGGGAACTCTAGTTTTAACGTTTTAACTGGATTTCTATGAATAAAAAACAATTTATCCCCGACTCTCTGCCAGTATGGTTCCCGGATGAGGAATTTATTAAAACAACCAATATTTGGAAGTCCATGAATCAACTGGGTTTTAAAGATTATGTGACATTCCATCAATGGTCGACCGCACATTACCCTGAATTCTGGCAGATGATCACTACAAAACTTAATATTGTTTTTGATAAACCTTATAGTAAGGTTGTTGATTTATCCAAAGGCATTGAATTTCCTTATTGGTTTCCTGATTCCAAACTCAATATTGCAAATAGTTGCTTTCATGCCAATGAAGCAGCCATTGCGATTATCGAACAAACCAGCGAAGGTGTTCTTAAAAAAACTACCTATGGTGAATTAAATAAACTTTCTAATCGTGTTGCAAATACGATACATCATTATCTGAAGCGAGGCGATCGCGTAGGCATTAGTATGCCCATGAGTAAAGAAGCGATCGCAATTTATTTAGGTATTATTAAAGCAGGTTGTTGTGTTGTTTCTATTGCAGAGAGTTTTGCAGCACCCGAAATTGCGTCACGCCTACGGATCGCAAATGTAAAAATTATCTTCACACAAGATCAAATTATTCACCAAAATAAACATATTCCACTTTATGAGAAAATCATTGATGCCAATGCTCCTTTTACTATTGTCCTTCCAGCTAAAGAAAGATTAGCTGTATCCATTCGACAACAAGATATGGGGTGGAATGATTTCTTAGATAAAAATGATCAACTTACTGCTGTTTCCTGTGATCCAGAAGAGGAAACGAATATTTTATTTTCATCCGGCACAACCGGCGAACCTAAAGCTATTCCTTGGACTCATATTACACCTATTAAATGCGGTAGTGATGCTTACTTTCATCTTAATATTCAATCGGATGATATCCTCTGTTGCCCAACCAGCTTAGGGTGGATGATGGGCTCATGGTTAATGTATGCAACTTTTTTCAATCAAGCTACCATGGCCATTTATGATGGCTCTTATAATAATAGAGAGTTCGGTCAATTTATTCAGAATAATGAAATTACTATTTTAGCTATTACACCCAGTTTAGTAAAAAATTGGCGACATTCAAAATGTATGGAAGGATTAGATTGGCATGCTATTAAATTGTTTTGCTCGACAGGTGAATGTTCTCACGCTAATGACGTAGAATATCTTTCTTCCTTGGCTCATCATCGGCCTGTTATAGAATATTGTGGAGGAACTGAAATTGGTGGCGCTTATATTACCAGTACCTTGATTCAACCTTTAGCGCCGGCGACTTTTACCACGCCTGCTTTAGGGATTGATTTTGCCATCATTGATGAACAAGGACGGATTTCAGATAATGGAGAAGTCGCTTTAATCCCACCTTCTATTGGGTTATCCACCAAATTATTAAACAAAAATCATCACGAAATTTATTATGCTCATATGCCAAGATTATCATCAGGTAAAATACTACGTCGGCACGGTGATTACGTGGAGCAATGTGCGAATGGCTTTTATCGTATACATGGACGTGTCGATGATACGATGAATTTAAATGGAATTAAAATCAGCTCAGCAGAGATTGAATCTGTTTTGAATACGATTCCTTATATCAGCGAAGTAGCTGCAGTTGCCATACAACCCGTAAATGGTGGGCCTAGTCAATTAATTATTTATGCCGTACCTAAATTAACCGAGACATTTGATGTTAACCAGTTAAAAAAAGATATGCAAAATGCCATTAAACACGATCTGAATCCTTTATTTAAAATCCATGACGTGGTAATGGTGGAATGTTTACCGAGAACAGTTTCAAATAAGGTAATGCGTAGAATCTTAAGAGAACAGTATGAGCCCACGCCGAGCCGAAAAAAAATCATCAAGAATAAAGCTAAAAAAAAGATTTGCCTTGCCTTGCAAGGAGGAGGGGCGTATGGCGCTTATACGTGGGGAATTTTAGATAAGTTTTTAGAAAATGAGCAACTTGAAATTGATGCTATTTCTGCCACTAGCGCCGGGAGTGTGAATGCAATTGTGTTGGCGCAAGGTATGCAACAAGGTGGACATCAAGGTGCCCGCAATGCCTTACGAGATTTTTGGAGAACGTTATCTTCTTACGGAGCTTATTATAGCCCGATTCGTTCCTTCTGGTCTGGTAATAGCGGTACTTTTCTTGCAAATGACATGTTCGCTCAATCTTCATTTCTATGGTTTGATTTTTTTATACGAAATTTTTCACCTTATATTTTAAATCCTTTAAATTTTAATTTGCTTCGTTTAGTTTTATCGGACAGAATTGATTTTAAAAAACTACATCGACACAATAAGATCAAATTATTCCTTTGTGCAACAAACGTTAAAACCGGTATGTTAAAAATATTTGAAAATTCTGAGATAACCCTTGATACTATTATTGCTTCTGCTTGTTTGCCTAATCTTTTTCAGGCTGTAGAAATAGATGGAGAGTATTATTGGGATGGAGGTTTTTTGGGAAATCCTCCTATCTTTCCTTTGATTTATCATTCGAAAGTAAATGATATTGTCATCATTCATAATAATCCTATTATCAGAGATACCGTCCCAATTAGCTCAACTGATATTACTAATCGTATTAATGAAATTAGTTTTAATTCTTCTTTACTACGTGAATTACGCGTGATTGCTTTTATCAGCAAAATAATTGATAAAGGCTGGATAAAAGAGGAATATCAAGAAATGATGAAAAAAAGATATATTCATATTATTCGTTCAGATGAAATCATGAATCAGTTTACATTAATTAATAAATATAATTGGTGTTGGGATTTTATTAGTCATCTATATGATTTAGGAAGAATTACTGCCGATAATTGGTTAAAAATTAATTTTGATCATTTAGGCAGAAAGCCAACAATTGATTTTTATGAATTTTTAGGCGATGACACTCAAACCTCTGAGTAATAAAAATTATTTTGCTCTCTGTGCTATAATTAGAATGGAGAGTATCTTATGAGCCAAGCTATAAATAACACTTTTTTTCAAACATCTGCACACGCGAAATGTATTTTAGCAGGCGAGCATTCTGTGCTCTATGGAAATCCCGCCCTCGTTTTACCCGTCATGAACAAATCAATCACGCTTTCTTATCAAGAAGCTGAAAATGAAATTGAAGTGATAAGTAATTTACCCTATGAAGAAGTATTTTTAACTTTATTTTGGGGAGCTTTACAGAAAGGATTACAAAATCTGCATAAAGAATCCTACCCTATGCATGGTAAATTTTCTTTTCATAATAATATTGAAATGGGCGTAGGATTAGGATTTTCAGCAGCACTTTGTGTAGTGATTACAAGGTGGTTAATATGGAAACATTGGTTGAATAAGGCTAAATTATTTCCTTTTGCACATCAGCTTGAAGATAAATTTCATGGAAAAAGTAGTGGTGTTGATATCGCTGGTGCGATTTCTAATCATTTGCTTCATTTTGAAAAATTAGGTAATAAACGGTATGAAATTACTGCAAAATGGAAACCAAAACTTTATCTCTCCTATTCAGGAGAAACAAAAATGACGGATGTTGCAATTAATAAAGTTAATACTTTTAGAAAAGCACATCCTAACTTAGCCAAGCATATTAATGATGAAATGCAAGAAAGTGTTTTTATGATTGAAGAGGCGTTGCAGAAAAATCAGAAAGAAGGTCTCCCCATGCTAGTTTCGGGTATTGAACAAGCTAAACATTGCTTTGAAGAGTGGGGATTAATCCTGCCAGAACTACAACATCATATCGATTATTTGTATAATTTAGGTGCCATTGCAGTGAAACCAACAGGCGCTGGTTTAGGAGGGTATGTAATTAGCTTGTGGGAAGAGGAGCCGCCTGAAAATATATCGCTTGAGCTAATAAAGATAAATGTGTGAGCGTATCATGAATAAATACAACGTGGCAGTAGTAGGAGCAACAGGTATTGTTGGTGAAACAATGTTGGCTATTTTGTCTGAACGTAACTTTCCGTTAAGAAAAATATATGCTTTAGCTAGCGAGCGCTCTACAGGTGAATTAATCAAATTTAAAGATCAATTTCTAGAAGTAGAAAATTTAGCAAACTTTGATTTTTCGCGAGTGCAAATCGCTTTATTTTCTGCTGGTACGGATGTGGCAGCCCACTATGCACCTCTTGCTGCGGCCCAAGGCTGTATTGTTATTGATAATAGCTCGCAATTTCGATATGAGGCAACTATTCCTCTCGTGGTTCCAGAAGTCAATCCTGAAGCCATTGCGCATTATCTTAATAGCCATATTATTGCTAATCCCAATTGTTCCACCATTCAAATGGTGGTTGCGTTGAAACCTCTTTATGATGCTGTAGGAATTGAGCGTATTAATGTAGCAACTTACCAATCAGTTTCGGGAACAGGAAAAGCGGCTATTAATGAATTAGCTACACAAACGACAGAATTAATAAATGGTAGGCCTATAAAGTCTCACATCTATCCGGTACAGATTGCTTTTAATATTATTCCCCAAGTCGATATATTCATGGAAAATCACTATACCCGTGAAGAGATGAAGATGGTCTGGGAAACACAGAAAATCTTAGGAGATAAAAACATACGAATTAATGCCACGGCAGTGCGCGTCCCTGTTTTTTTTGGTCATTCTGAAGCGATTCATATTGAAACAAGAGACAAGATAACCACTTCTGAAGCGAGGAAGATTTTACAGCATGCTCCTGGTGTGGTCTTACTGGAAGAAGATCACTATCCCACCCCTGCAAAAGAGGGAACCTCCAAAGATGCAGTGTATGTGAGTCGAATAAGAGAAGATATTTCTCATCCTCGTGGCTTAGACCTTTGGGTGGTAGCTGATAATGTGCGCAAAGGAGCAGCCTTAAATGCTATTCAGATAGCAGAGTTGTTGATTAAAAATTATTTTTAAAATGAGTTATAATAACCATAATCCTTATAGGAAAGGAGGTTATATGGTGGATATTGAGTTGGCAAAGGTCAATCCAGCGGGTGTCTATAAAAGGCCAAAAGATGTCTTAAATGATGCGTCCCTCACACGCGAACAGAAAATTGATATTCTACGTCGCTGGGCCTACGATGAAAGAGAACTGGCAGTGGCTGAAGAAGAAAACATGCTGACCCCCGTCAGTAATGGCACCATTTTGGATGAAGTATTAGAGTCCTTACTAAAATTAGGTGTTAAACACGAAGATTCCGGTGCACCCACCAAGCAAGGATAGCCAAAAGCTATTTAAAATCACTAGCAAGTAGGGTAGGCTACTTCTATGTATACGATGACAGGATGCCATCATGTTTGATTTTCTCTATCAAATGCCTAATAATGAACTATTATTCTTCCTCAGCTGCATTACCATTACTCTCTCTTTTATCGCGCTTATCATCGTCAAACGCTTTGTTTCCTTGAGTGCACGCTATAAAGATAATTCCTGCATTGGAGACACGAGTGCTTTGATTAGCATGATTTATGCTGTATTAGCAGGATTAGCAGCTTTGTATCTTATTAATAACATTAATTATACTGCTGACGCCGTGCAACGCGAAGCTAATGCGACAGCTGATATTTACCGTAATAGCCGATGGTTAAAAGTTCCTCTCAAAACACAGCTTCAATCCGAAGTGAAAAATTACCTTAATGAAGTAATTCATATCGAATGGCCACTCATGGAGGCTGGAGAGAAAATTAATAAAGACGGTGATTTTATTTTGGATAATATGACAATTGCCATTGGCCATTACCATTCTGCTGACAGTGCTGAGCTTTATACCTTGCATGATACGTTGCAAGAGATTAAAAATCTTTATAATGCACGTCATCAACGCATTCAGATGAGTTATTATACCTTAAACCCTGAATTATGGATCGTCATTATTATTGGCACTATCTTAACATTATTTGTAAATTACTTATTTGGAATGCATATTTATTTACATATGTTCACGGTTTTTGCTGCAGCCTTAATGACTTCTTCCATGGTCTTTCTTTTAATTAGCTTAGATCGGCCTTTTCAGGGTGAATCGATTATTGATTCTAGTCCTATGCAAGAAGTAGTGGCTTTGATGAATAGCAGTGCAGCTCGATATGCGAACCACAAGACTGGATGAAATTTGTCCATCTACAAATGCCATGTTATAATGCCCGCCGTTTTTCTTAACATGGATTAGATGATGAACAAATCAGCCGTACCATTGCTTAACTTAATGAATCTACAGAATACGCCGGTTCAGACTGCGCCTTTTCCTTATGCTGTCATCCCGAATTTTATTAATACAGACTATCTTACTCAGTTGGTGAGGTCTTTTCCCAGTATTACTCATCGTGGCAGTGTTCCAGTCTCGACTATTACCTGCGATCCCCTTTTTCAACAGCTTATTGATGAGCTAGAAGGTTCTGCATTACGCGCCCTGATTGCTGAAAAATTCTCGATAGAGTTGGAAAATAAACCCACTATTATCACTTTAAGAGGGCATACCACTCCTCGGGACGGCCATATTCATACAGATAGCAAGGATAAGCTGATTACCGTTTTGATTTATATGAATGAAAATTGGAACAGTAGGGAAGGGCAGCTTCGTATTCTCAACGGTGAGCATTCCCTTGATGATTATGTGGCAGAAGTGCCAGCCCTGGCAGGCACTTGCCTGATTTTTAAAGTAACCCCTAATTGCTGGCACGGCCATACTACTTTTACAGGTAAACGATTATCTCTTCAGCTTAATTATCTAATTGATGAAGCGGCTTTAGCAAAACATCATCAACATCACTATTTTTCAGCCAAATTGAAACGTTGGTTTCCTTGGGCGTTTGCACGAGGGTATTAATCATGCGAGTGTTATTCATTAAATTAACCTCCATGGGTGATTTAATTCACGCGCTGCCTGCAATGACAGATGCCATGCGGGCTATTCCTGGTATTGAATTTGATTGGGCGATTGATAAGGCTTTTGCTGAAGTAGCACAGTGGCATCCTGCTGTTAAAACGATTTTTCCTTCTTCGCATCGAAAATGGCGTAAGAGGTTATTTAGCTCAATCAAAAATGGTGAAATTAAACAGTTTATAAAATCATTGCGTCAAGAGAAATATGATTTAGTTATAGATGGGCAAACTTCTTTTAAAAGTGCTGTGATTACTTTACTAAGTAGGGGAGTGCGATGTGGATTGGATAAACAATCTGCACGGGAATGGTTTGCTGCATATGCTTATCAAAAAGGTTTTTTTGTCGATAAAAAATTACATGCCATCACCCGTTTACGTTTGCTATTTTCCGAGGTATTAAATTACCAATACCAAGCCGATCAACCTGATTATGGTATTGCTTCTTATCCTTTTCCCGCCGTTAATTTTCCACTCCCTAAACCATATGTCGTGTTTGTACATAATGCGACGTGGGAATCTAAACTTTGGCCGGAAAGTTATTGGCATCAGTTAATTCAGTTAGCAGCGGATGAGCAATTAACGGTATTGTTGCCGTGGGGAAATACTTCAGAACAGGCTCGGGCTATTCGTTTAGCCCAAGGTCATGCAAATGCACAAGTGCTGCCTTTTTGTTCGTTGTCAGAACAAGCTTATATTTTGAAAAATGCGGCGGGGGCTATTTGCTGTGATACAGGATTGAGCCATTTAGCTGCTGCATTAGATGTTAAATCTGTCACTATTTATGGTCCAACCAGTACAGCGTTGATTGGTACAACAGGACAATTCCAGCTCCATCAAGAGCCAGATTTTGCTTGTGTGCGGTGTTATAAATATCATTGTCGGTATGAAAAAAATTATCATCCGGAATCTAAATGTATGTTAGCTAATCTGCCGGAACAAATTTGGCGAAAGTTTCTAAGAATTATAAAGGGGGTTTAAAAGCAATAGAGGAGTCCTATTTATTGATACGATATGCTGCTAAAAAAACATCAATCGCACTATTTACCAAAGTACTTATACGTTTAGGGTTCAATTCTGGAATAAAGCCAAGTAATTTAGGCCAGAATTGATCTTCTTTTAAAAGCCCCATAAATTGACTTGCCGCAAGCTCTACATCTTTAATCTTTAGATTTCCCATGTTTTTTTGGGCAATTAAGTAATCTATTAATGCTTGAGTGAAGGGAGCTTTCCTTTGACGCAAAAGCGTTTGGCAAAGAGTAGGAAATCGGGCTGACTCTGCAATCATTAATCGAAACAATGCTACTGTTTCGCGTTGATATAGAAATGATAAAAAATTCTTGGCGAATTTTTTTAAGGCGTCCTCTGGCATCTCATCATTATTTAAAAAGTAACTCGCATTGTTTATTCTCTCCCAATGTTCCGCGAGCACCGCTTGAAATAAGGCAGTTTTATCTGGAAAATGATGATATACCGTTCTTTTGGATACTTTCGCTAAATCCGTTACATCCTGCATATTAGTAGCGCTAAACCCTTGTTTCAAAAAGATCTTTTTTGCAGCTTGGATAATAGCAGCATGTTTTTGTTTGGCACGAGTCATACCTAATCCTTTTAAAAGTAAACAATACCGTTTACATTTGATTGTAGATTGTTTATAGTAAATAAACAATATTTAAATCTAATATAAAGGTAACAAATATATGCAGCAGTATGAATTTACAAGAAAAGATATTGAATTTAACGCAGAAGGAATTATCTTACGCGGGTGGTTATATCTTCCAACTGGAGTTAAGCAACCACCCATAGTGGTGATGGCTCATGGATATAACTGCATCAAGGAACTTTATCTAGACAAATACGCAGAGTTATTCGCCCAAGCAGGAATAGCTACCTTAGCCTATGACAACCGTAATTTTGGTGATAGTGATGGCGAGCCTCGACAAGAGCTTGATCCATGGCAACAAGTAAGAGATTACAGAAATGCGATTACATTTGCCCAGCAATTATCCGAAATTGATCCAAATCGTATCGGCATTTGGGGTACTAGTTATAGTGGTGGACATGTATTAGTTGTTAGCGCAATTGATAAAAGGGTGAAATGTGTTGTTTCCCAAGTACCCACCATCAGCGGGTATCAAACCATGTTGCGACGAAGCCGTCCTGATCAGTGGGATGAATTGCGACATAAATTCGATGCTGATCGAAAAGCACGTTTTCAGAATAAACCACCAACCTTAGTACCCATGATCACAACAGATATTTCAAGCACCGCATCTCATGCTAGTTCTGATGCAAGTGATTTTTTTACTGGTAAAACGGCGCCTGAAAGTGATAAATGGAGATTCGTAAAATGGCGAAATGAAATTACACTTCGTTCGATAGAGATGTATTCAGAATATGAACCAGGGAGTTATATAACAAGAATTTCTCCAACCCCATTATTAATGATTATTGGCGATAATGATGTGGTTTCATTAACTGATTTAGAATTAGAGGCGTATAACCGTGCACATGAGCCTAAAAAACTTGTCATAATAAAAGGGGGGCATTTTGCTCCGTATCAGGATCAA
>Ga0070738_10002637_pt1 | contig 26543 bp, 21 predicted proteins | sample Coa_R2_2_FD_66446 | JGI IMG/M metagenome (GOLD analysis project Ga0070738, IMG submission 66446) | Surface soil microbial communities from Centralia Pennsylvania, which are recovering from an underground coalmine fire - Coalmine... | ecosystem: Environmental > Terrestrial > Soil > Unclassified ...
GCGAGTGATGTACACCGTGGCCGCGCGAGGGTCGCGGATGAGGATCCGGCCGCAGTCCTCGATGCAACCGTCGTAGTCCCCGAGAGTCCCACGCGCGACCGCCCTTCTCGCCCAGAGAGCGGCGGTGTCGGGAGCGATCGCTATGGCCCGCGAATAGTCCAGGATCGCCAAGGACGTCTCGCCCTTGCGCTCGCGGGCGAGACCGCGGTTGAACCAGGCGCTCACGAGCTGAGGATCGATCTCGACGGCGCGCGTCAGGTCCTCGATCGCCCGGTCGAGCTCGCCGCGGCGAGCGTACGTGGCGCCGCGGTTGGCGAAGGCGCGCGCGTCCTCGGGGAGCTGGGGCTTGGGGCGCGAGGCGTAGTCCTCGAGGAGCCCGAAGAACTGCTTCGCCTCGGCGCCGACCTTGCCGGCGACCTGGCCGGCGCGCGCCTCGCGCTGGTGCGCGATCTCGGCGAGGAGGACCGAGAGGTCCTTGTTCATGGTGGCGGGCGTCGAGGGGAGATCGATCGAGAAGGCGAAGGAACCCTCCTTCACGTCGAGCAGGGCGCGGAGGGCATCCTCGTCGCGCAGGCCCTCCCAGGAGGCGCCACAGGGACGGCCCTTGGCGATGACGATCTCGCCCTTGGCGCCCTTGTCGCCCCAGATCTTGAGCGTGCCCGTCTTCCTCTCGCGCTCGGCGTGACGGAGCATCTCCTCGAGCGACACCTTGCCCAGGCGGCCCATGAGCATGGTGCTCTCGAGCTCGAGGGCGGCCTCGGAGCTCCTCTCGGTCGCCTCGGCGGCGGGCTCGCCCGACTGGGTGATGCTGGAGGCGGGCGCCTCCTTCGTCGCGCCCACGTCGATCTTGAAGGGGCCGATCCCGATCCGATCGCCGACCTTGATCGGGCCCGTCTTCACCCGCTTGCCGTTCACGTGGAGGCCGTTCGCGCTCCCGTTGTCCTCGATCACGATCTCGCCCGAGGGGAGCGTCTTCACCACGGCGTGGATCCGCGAGACCTCGACGTGCGGGAGGATGAAGTCGGCGTCGGGGGCGCGTCCGATCCGGACCTCGGCCGTGATCTGCCGGGGCTCGAAGGGAGCGCAGTGGAGCCAGGGCGCGTTCGAGGCCGTCGCCGCCGCCTCGGCGCGGTCGGCGAGGAGGAGATCGGTGTCCTCGGCCGACTTCCCGAGGAGCTCCGCCGCCGAGAAGGCGGCGATCGTCGGGGCCGGCGCCGCCCGCTGCGGCTCGACCTTCTCGACCGGCGTCTCGACCTTCTTCTCGACCGTCTTCTTCTTGGGCCCGGGCCAGGCGCCGCCCTTCTTCTTGCCGGCAGCGGCGCCGGCGCGCGAGCGCTCGTGACCACACTGCTTGCAGGAGATCGCCGACTCCTCGTTGTGAGCCCCGCACTCGGGGCACCGGACCGTTCCCACGCCGGGATTCTAACTAAGGGGACCCTTCCTCACCGCCACCAGCCCCTGGGTGAGGATCACGGGCCACACGATCTCCGATTCGAGCAGCTCGCCGCGCCGCCGGGTCGCGGCCAGGACCTCGCTCCGCTCGAGCGGACGCTCGTCGTGGAAAATCCACAGGCCGAGGAGCTCCGAGATCCGCCGCGTGATCCAGTAGAGCTCGGTCGGCGTCGGGAAGGTCATGAGGACGAGACCGCCCGGACGCACGAGGTCGAAGTGGGCGTCGATGGCGCGCCTCGTGTCGCCGCGGGAGAAGTGCTCGATGAGGCCGACCGACATCACGAGGTCGGCCTCGAGGCGCAGCGAGAGGTCGAGGACGGAGCCGCGGTGGACCCGGACGCGCGGGTCGCGAAGGGCGAGCTCGCGCGAGCGGGCGAGGCCCTCGTCGTTGTTGTCCACGAGGTGATAGAGCCGGGGCTCGAGGACGCGCGCGATCTCCTCGAAGAAGCAGCTGTTGGCGCCGCCGAGCTCGACGATCTCCGGGGCCGCGCGATCGCGAGCGTGGCGGCGGAGGGCGCGGAGGATCCGGCGAAGCGTGAAGCGGCGGAACCAGGGCGCCGTCTTGTAGGGGGCGCTGTGGTAGCTCGTCCAGTCGGTCGCGCGAACGGTCCAGGGGTCCATGAGAGGGAGGGGTCCATTATCCGTACGAGGCGCGAGGTCGGTGCGCCCTTCGCTCGCATGTGGCGCACGGAGGTTTGCACCATGACCAGGACTCTCGTGGCCCTCGGTGTCGGGGCCTTCCTCTTCGGGCTCGTCGGGCTCGCCGTCGCGGACGACGCCGAGAGGTACGAGCTCAAGCCCGAGCCGGGCTCGGTCCAGGGCGCGATCGTCAAGCTGTTCAAGGAAGACCAGATGATCGAGTTCAAGGTCGAGCGCGTCCTCAAGACGGACGAGAAGGCCGAGCCGGAGAAGACGCCGAAGGGCCTCGCGCGGGAGGGAGCCGTCATCTTCCTGCACGTGGCCGACGCCCGGATCTACGACGACAAGGGCAACGAGCTCAAGCGCGAGGACAAGGAGGCCTGGTTCTCGAAGGACAAGGGCTGGAGTGCTCTCGACGAGGGCAACCGCTGCAAGATCGATTACACGGGCTACCAGGAGATGCCGGCCCCGAAGGGCTTCCCGGCTGGCGCCCGCGCCGGCGGCAACATCCTCGTTTACCACGTGACCGACATTCACCTCCTCTCCAAGGGCCGCGACTGAGAGCGCAAGTAGGCTCTTCACCTTGTCAGTCCCCCGGTCGAGAATGGGGGGCATGGCGAACACGATCCTGATCGTGGAGGACGAGGCGGAGGTCCGCGAGACCATGCGCGATGTTCTCGCGGACGAGGGATACTCCGTGGCCGAGGCGTCGAACGGGCGAGAGGCCCTCGACTGGCTGCGCGAGCATTCCGCTCCGTGCCTCGTCCTCCTCGATCTCATGATGCCCGTCATGAGCGGGCGCGAGTTCCTCGACGCCGTGAAGGGCGATCCCTCTCTCCGGGACGTCTCGGTCCTCGTCGTCTCGGCCATGGCCCGCGACAAGCTTGCCCGCGCGGTGGCCGACTCGAACGCCAAGGGCTACCTCACCAAGCCCGTCCAGCTCGCGACTCTCCTCGACGCGGTCGCCGAGCACTGCTGAAAGGTCGAGTCCGGACTGGCACGAAACGACCGTCCGCGCCAACTTTAGGGCTGGAACCGTACCTGGGGGACGGTGCCCATGGCCGACGGCGGAGGCCTCGAGACGTCGGACGAGGCCGGCTCCCAATCGCTTGCCGAGACCGCTCCGGGCTCGATCGACGAGCTCATGGCGAGGGCACAGGATGCCCTCTCGGAGCTCCGCTCCGCCGTGGACGAGGTCCAGTCGCAGAGGCCGAGGGCTCAGGAGTCGGCCGAGCTCGTCCTGAAGAGCTGCGAGGCGGCCGTGGGCATGGCCGAGAGCGAGGCGAGGAAGGCCCGCGCCGCCGCGACCGCTGCCCGCCAGGTCGCCGACGAGACGGGGAAGCGCGCCACGACCTCGAACGAGACGCTCGCCCGCTTGAAGAGCGAAGCCGAGAGCTGGGAGAAGGCCGCGCTCGCCGCCCTCAGGGAAGAGCGTGAGGCGGAGGCCCGGCTCGCGACGGTCGCCATGGTCGCCGAGGCGGCGCGCGACCGGGCCCAGGCCCGCCGCAAGGCCGCCGACGACGCGGCGAAGGGCGTGAAGAAGGCGGCCGACGCCGTCTTCGCCGCCGAGAGCAAGCTCCCCGAGATCCGCCGCGTCCTGATCGCGGCCCAGACGCAGGAGGCGGAGCTCGTCGCGCGCCTCCGCGACACGATCGAGCGCTTCGAGGTCGCGAAGCGCGCCGTGGACGACGCACGCGCCATGGCGGCGACGGCGGCCGAGGCCGCCGCGAAGGCCGCGACGGAGTCCGCCCTCGCCCAGGAGAAGGTCCTCGCGGCGAACCGCGCCCTCGTCGACTCCCGGGATCCGGCGGCCAAGAGGACGTCGGCCAAGCTCAGCATGAGCCTCCTCGAGGAGCTCTCGACGAAGGCGGCCGCCGAGGAGAGCGCCGCCGCTCTCGCGTCCAAGGCGGGCGAGGAGCTCGCGCTGCGGGAGCAGGAGTTCGCCCGGCTCAAGGCGGAGCACGAGCCCTCGAGGACCCAGCTCGAGGCGGCGGCGGCGACGCGGGCCGAGGCGGCGCAGAAGGTCGCCGCCACGGAGAAGGCCCTCGAGGACGCTCGCAAGGAAGCGACGCGCCTCCGCGAGTCGCTCGCGAGGGTCGGCAAGGACGCCCAGGTCGCGGCCGGCGTCGAGCAGCTCGCGAACCAGAACGAGCACGACGTGAAGGCCGACATCGCCCGCGCGGCGGCGGCGTTCAAGAACGCGTCCGAGCAGAACAAGATCGCTCTCGCCCAGCGCAAGGAGGCGGAGCGCGCCGCCGTCGTCGCGAAGGCGAGCGTGGGCGACCTCCGCGCCCGCGCCGAGGCGGCCGAGAAGGCCGCGGCCGAGGCGGAGCGGCGCGTCCCCCAGGTCGTCGCCGAGGCCGAGGGGCTCGCCGCCTCGGCGCGCGAGGGGCTCGCGCGCCTCGTCGGCGCGGTGACGACTCCCATGGCGCTCATCGTCCCGGGCGGCACGGAGCCGGTCGCCCTCGGCGAGGCGTGCCAGATCGGCTCGGATCCGGCCTGCGACATCGTCCTCCGGGGCGAGGGCGCTCCGAGGAAGGCGGCGGTCCTCGTGCGGGGCGTGACCGGGACCACCATCCTGAACGTCGGCCCCGCGCCCGACGCCGTCCTCGTGAACCAGAGGCCCGTCGCCAACCACCGCATGCTCGCGAACGGCGACGAGATCACGATCGCGGGCGAGACCTTCCGCTTCTTGCCGGTCGACGCCGTCTGAGGCCTGGTCACCGGGTGATCGCTTTTCCCAGAGAAGCGTCCCGTCACGCGCGTGTATTCGCTCGTAACGGCCGCGCCCGCCTCGCCTTCGCCGTGAGACGGAGAGCTCGGTCTCCCGCGTGCCCTCCGCGTCCCTGAGAGGTTGGGACGACGCCCCACGCGGGGCGAGAGGGACGAACCATGCACACTCGTTCGGAGATCCTGGTGGGGGCGACGCTGCTCTTCGCTTCGAGCATCGCCCTGGCGACCGAGCTCGGCACGCGCGAGCTCTCGGAGGGCGACTCGGGCTCGGACGTGATCGAGCTCCAGGACGACCTCAAGACCGCGGGCTTCGACCCCGGGCCCGTGGACGGGAAGTTCGGTCCGAAGACCGAGCGCGCCGTCCGCTCCTTCCAGGCGAGCGCCGGCCTGGCGGTGGACGGGATCGTCGGCAAGAAGACGGTCGCCGCCCTCGAGGCGAAGAATCCGCCGCCCGCCCCGAGCCAGACGACCGCCGATACCGGCAACGAGGCCGACGGACTCCCCATGCTCGAGCAGGAGGCCATGCACTCGAAGAACAAGCTCAAGGGGGTCGACGTCTCGAAGTACGACGGCCAGGTCGACTGGGCGAAGGTGAAGGCCGCCGGATACTCCTTCGGGATCGCGCGGGTGAGCGACGGCACGAGCACGCACGACGCGACCTTCGCGAGGAACTGGGCCGGCATGAAGCAGGCGGGGCTCGTGCGCGGCGTCTACCAGTTCTTCCGCGCCTCGCAGGACCCGGTGAAGCAAGCCGACTATCTGCTCTCGCAGGTGGGGAAGTTCGGCGCGGACGACCTCCCGCCGTTCCTCGACATGGAGACGAAGGACGGCGAGAGCGGCTCCGTCGTCGCGTCGCGCATGGCCCAGTGGATCGCCCACGTGAAGGCGAAGACCGGGCTCACGCCCATCGTCTACGTGACGAAGTCCTTCTGGGAATCGATCGGCAACCCTCCCGCCGAGGGCTGCCTCCTCTGGGTGGCGAACTGGGGCGTCAAGGCGCCGAAGATCCCCACCCGCTGGTCGGACTGGACCTTCTGGCAGTACACGAGCACCGGCCACGTGCCGGGGATCGGGAGCAACGTCGACCTCAGCTACTTCAAGGGATCGACCGACGACTTGAAGAAGCTCGGTCGACCCGCCGGGCCCGCGGCCCCGGCCCAGGCGACCGCTCCCGCCCAGCAGCCGGCGGCAGAGACCGCGATCCCGGCGCAGAAGCCGGCGCAGAGCCTCGGGTTCGCGCGCTGCATGCCCGCCCTCGGAGACTGACGCTCAAGGATCGAGCCTTCCCGTCCGATAAATCCCACACGGGAAGGTTCGACCATGCGACAGAACGAGATGGGTTCGCGTCTCCGCCGGGCCGTCTGGGCCGCGGCGACCATCACGGCGCTCGCCGCTCTCTGCGGCGGCTGCTGCTACGTCATGCCGACCACGAGCCTGGACCCGCAGCCGCAGACCCGCTGGGTCTCGAAGGACGTGCCCGTCCCCGACGGCTTCGTCCTCGACGAGAAGGCCTCGAAGATCATGGAGCGCGGGGCGAGGACCTACTACCTCGTCTACAAGCGCAAGGACTACATCGACATGGACCGCACGTTCGACTTCTACAAGGAAGCGTGCTCGTCTCATGGGTGGGACCTCCACTTCCTCTACGGCTTCGACAAGCGCGGCCTCATCTTCTTCAACGACCAGGAGGAGCTGCGCGTGACCATCGAGCGCTCGCTCCCGCAGGCGGTCGTGTGGGTGACGGTCGAGCTCGAGCCGAGGGAGCACGCCCAGGTCGCTCTCGCCGATCCGAAGTAACTGCGGGGGGGGAACGGGAACACGAGCACGGCGCCGCGCGACCCAGGAGAGGGGGAGTCGCGCGGCGCCGCGCCGTCTTCAGCGAGCGATAATGGGGGCATGACGACCGTTCGCACGATCGAGCAGCTCGAGGCGATCTACGGCCTTCCCGGCGAGACCTCGACCGTCAAAGAGGTCCCGAGGATCACGCCCCACTACCGCACCTTCATCGAGGCTTCGCCCTTCGCGGTCCTCGCGACGAGCGGCCCCGAGGGCCTCGACGCGTCGCCGCGCGGCGACGGTCCGGGCTTCGTGCGCGTCGGGGACGAGAAGACGCTCCTCCTCCCCGATCGCCGCGGGAACAACCGCGTCGACTCGCTCAGGAACGTCGTCCGCGATCCCCGCGTCGCCCTCCTCTTTCTCGTGCCGGGAGCCGGCAACACGCTCCGCGTGAACGGCCGGGCGCTGGTGTCGATCGAGCCATCGCTCCTCGCGTCCTTCGCGAAGGAGGGGAAGGCGCCACGCTCCGTGCTCGTCATGATCGTCGATGCCGTCTACTTCCAGTGCGCCCGGGCGATCGTGCGCTCCGAGCTCTGGAACCCGGCGAAGCACGTCGCGCCCGATGCGCTCCCGACGGCGGGCGAGATCCTCGCCGAGCTGAGCCAGGGCCGCTGCGGCGGCGAGGACTACGACCGCGAGTGGCCGGAGCGGGCTCGCCGGAGCCTGTGGTAGCGCGCGCTCCTTTGCGGGAGCTCAGGCGAGGACGTCGGCCTGCGTGATCCGGCTCCCCGGAGGCACGCTCTTCGTGAGCCAGACGTTGCCGCCTATGCTCGAGCCCTTCCCGATCGTGATCCGGCCGAGGATCGTGGCGCCGGCGTAGATCACGACGTCGTCCTCGACGATCGGGTGACGATCGACGCCCTTCACGGGCTTGCCCGCCGAGTCGAGGGGGAAGCTCTTCGCTCCGAGCGTCACGCCCTGGTAGAGGCGGACGCGCTCGCCGATCACGCAGGTCTCGCCGATCACGACTCCCGTGCCGTGGTCGATGAAGAAGCTGCCCGAGATCCGGGCCGCCGGGTGGATGTCGATCCCGGTCCAGGCGTGGGCGTCCTCCGTGATGATGCGCGGGATCAAGGGGACGCCGAGCTTCACGAGCTCGTGGGCGAGCCGGTAGTGGAGGATCGCCGTGAAGCCCGGGTAGCAGAGGATCGCCTCGTCCGGGCTCGTGGCGGCGGGGTCGCCCTCGTAGGCGGCGCGCACGTCGGTGCCGAGGAGGGCGCGCACGGCGGGGAGGCGGGAGGCGAAGCTCGCGACGATCTCGGCCGCGCGCTGGTCGCTCCGCGAGCCGCCGAAGGCGAGGGCGCGGCGGATCTGCTCCTCGAGGGCATGGAGCGCGAGGTCGAGCGTGCTCCCGACGTGGTAGCGGAGGCTCGCCGGCGACAGGTCGCTCGGCCCGTAGTGGGCCGGGAACAGCGCGGCGCGCAGCTCGTGCGTGAGCTCCGCCAGCGCACCGCGAGAGGGGAGTCCGAGCTTACCCGGGCGAACGGCGTGCTCCGCGACGCCGGCCGTGTTCTGCTCGCAGAGGGCATCGACGACCCCGGCGAGGGCCGCTCTATGCGTGTCCATGCGGTCACTCTACCGCAGGAAGCCGCCGAGGTAATTCCGGCCCGTGTCGGCGCAGAGGGCCACGACGCGCGCCTTCTCGGGGAGCGTCCCGGCGATCCTCAGGGCGGCGGCGACGGCCGCTCCGCTCGAGCCGCCGACGAGCAGGCCCTCCTCGCGGGCCATGCGCTTCGCGGTCGCGAACGCGTCGGCGTCGAGCACCTCCGCGACCTCGTCGATCGTCGGGCACCCGAACGCCTCGTCCGGCTCGAAGGCGGAGACGCCCTCGATCGCGGTCGGCTGACGCGCCACTCCCGGAGCGCCCGTCCCCGAGAGGGGAGCGACGCGCACGAGCTTGAGGCCCGGGAGCTTCTCCTTGAGGGCCTTGCCGACTCCGGAGAGCGTGCCGCCGCTCCCGACGCACGCCACGAAGACGTCGAGCCTGCCGTCGAGGTCGCGGAGGATCTCCCCGGCCGTCGATTCGATGTGAGCGCGGGGGTTCGCCGCGTTCGAGAACTGGTCCGGGTGGAAGGCGCCTCTCTCCTTCGCGACGCGCTGGGCCGTTCCTATGTAGCCCTCGGCGTGCTCCGGGTCGACGTCGGCCCGCGCCTCGATCACCTCGGCCCCGAAGGCGCGCATGAGAGCGATCTTCTCGGCGCTCGTCCCTCTCGGGCAGACGAGGACGCACTTGTAGCCCTTGACGGCGCTCACGAGCGCGAGACCGATCCCCGTGTTCCCGCCCGTCGGTTCGACGATCGTCGCGCCGGGCTTCAAGAGGCCGCGCTTCTCGGCGTCCTCGATCATGGCGCGAGCCGGCCGATCCTTCGCGCTTCCTCCCGGGTTGAGAGCCTCGAGCTTCACCCAGACCTCGGCCGTCCCCGGAGGCGGGAGGCGACTGAGCCGCACGAGAGGGGTGTTCCCGATCGCGTCGAGGATCGTGTCGAGGCGCACGGCGACGGATCAGCTCGTCGGAGCCTCGGCAGGAGGCGGCGGCGGCGGAGGGGGCGGAACCTCGGCCGGGGGCGGAGGCGTCGCGGGCTTCGCGGGCTTCGCGACGGCTTGCCGGGCGGCGCGCTCGGCGGCCCGCGCCTCGGCGAGCGCGGCCTTCTCGTCGGCCTCGGCCTCGAGCTCCTTCTGGGACTTCCGCTGCTCCTGCTTCGGCGGACGCGGGCCCTCCTGGCGGCGCTTCTTGGCGGCCATGTTGGGACCGCCGAGGCGCTGGATCTGCTCGTAGATCTCGCCGTCGGTGGGCGTGTCGCGCTCGCGGCGCTGCGTCAGCCAGAGGACGAGACCATCGATGATGCGGGGATCGCGGACCTTCTCGGCGGCCGAGCCGCGCGAGTTGTTGAAGTCGTCGATCACCTTCTTGGCCCAGGCTCCGAGGCGCTTCGGCGCCGACGCGTCGAGAGCCTGCTGGACGAGCCTCTTGAGAGCGTTCTCGTCCGGGACCTTGGGGTAGAGCTTGCGGATCCGCGTCGCGAGCTCGCCGCGAGCGTGCTCGTCGAGGCTCTGGGCCCTGGCGAGGGCGAGCTTGAGCTGGTCCTTCACCCAGGACTCGATCTGGTCCTTGTGCTTCTGGAGCTCGGCCGCGACTTCCTCGGCGCTCCGCTTCTTCTCGAGGGCCCACTCGAGGATGTTCCGGCGGAGCTCCCCGCCCTTCTGGGCGAGGTTGTGGATACGGTCGATCTGGGCGAGGTCGAGGGCGCGGCGCCTCCGCTCGTTCAGGTCGGAGGCGTTGACGCCGCGGCCGTCGACGAGCAGCTGGATCTTGCCGGGCAAGCGTCGGAGAGCCTCGGTCCACGTCTTGTCGGTCGCGGGCGGCGGCACGACGCCGACGGCCGGAGGCTCGGCGGGCTCGGGCTCGGGCGCGGGAGCCGCGGCAGCAGCGTCGGTCGCCTTGGGCGCCTCGGCGCTCTCCTTCTTCTCCCTCCTGGTGGGCCGCGGGGCCTGACCCTTCTGCGAGCGCTCGTGGTCGAGCTCGTTCGCGAGGTCGATCGTCCAGGCGTCGTCCTTCGGGAGAGTCTTCCCGGAGACGCCCTCGACGAAGTACCAGGGAGGCGCGACCTCCGTGTGCTTGAACCGGCGGCCCTTGTTGTAGGCCTTGAGGAGCCGGCCGAGAGCCTTGGGCGGAGCGTCGTCGCCCTTGCTCTCGAGGTCGGCGTAGTCCTGCTTGAGAGCGGCATCCTCGCCAACTCCGCCTTCCTTGAAGAAGGCCATGAAGTCGTCCCAGGCCTTGAAGTTCGGGACCCGGAACCAGCGAGGGATGTTGCGCTCGACCACGCTCTTCGAACGATGGATCGCCACAGTCGTCTCCGAGGGGGCGAAAGTATACCGAGTCCCGGGTCAGTCCGGGGCAGTTTCGATCGCGAAGGACCCGAACGCGCCCACGTTGTCGGCGACGTAGAGTCCGAGCTTCTTGAGCTTCCCGGGGGCGGGGATCGAGATCCACTCGGCGCCCTCGACGTCTCGGTAACGCGCCCAGAGGCGTCCCTTCACGACCTGGAGGGCGAGGTGCTGGCTGCTCCCCGCGATCTTGTAGGCGCGGGCGAGGGGCTGACCGTTCGCCGGAGCGATCCTGAGCGACCAGGTCCGCTTCTTGTCGGCGGGATCGGTCTGCTCGACGATCGGCTCGAGGCATTGGACGGCCACGTCCACCTTGTCCTGATCGAGGACGAGGACGATCCCGAGCTCGGTCGCCTTGCGCGGGTAGACGATGATGTCGGCGCGCACCTGCCCCTCTTTGAGCTCCGAGAGGAACGCCTCCTCGCGGACGGCGTTCGCGACGACGTTGCAGGAGACGTCCTCCTGGTCGTCGCCGGGAGGGAGCCAGGCCTTGGTGTTCGCGAGCGAGAGCTTGGCGAAGCGGTCCTTGCCCGAGCCGAAGACCTGCCAGACCTCTCCCCAGTGGACGGGAGGAGGCTCCGTGAGCGCCACGGGAGGCGGCGGCGGAGGTTGCGGGACGGGCGGCGGCGGCGGAGGAGGCGGAGGCGGCGGCGGCGGCGGAGGAGTCGGCGTCTCGACGGGGCCCGAGTGCTCGTGGGCGACGTGCCAGACCCCGAAGCCCGCGACGACGAGGACGAGCGCGGCCACGGCGAGGAGACCCCCGCGCCCGCCGCCCTGAGCCTTCGGCGCTTCGGCGGTCGCCGCGAGGAGCGGACCGCGGGTGAGCCTCTCGGAGGGTCGCGGCCCGGGGAGGACCGCGATGCGCTCGTCGAGGAGAGCGCAGAGCTCCTCGTAGGTCCCAGGGCGCTCGTTCGGGTCGTAGCGCATCATCCTGAGGATGAGCTCGGAGGTCTTGTCCGAGAGGTCGTGGCGGAAGAGCTTCGGGGCCTCGGTCTGGTTCTTGAGCTTCTTCGAGAGGACCTGGGCGACGGTCGCGCCCTCGTGGGGGAACTGGCCCGTGACCGCGAAGTAGAGCGTGCAGCCGAGCGCATAGATGTCGACCCGGTGATCGATCTTGTCCGGGGACTCGGCCTGCTCCGGTGCCATGGTGAGCGGAGTCCCGAGCGACGTGCCGGCCTCGGTGATCCTGAGGGACTCCTTGTCGGGCTGGGCCATGGCCGCGAGCCCGAGGTCCACGATCTTGGCCTGGACCCCGATCGTCGTCATGGCCTTGGGGACCGGCTTCAAGAGGATGTTCTCGGGCTTCACGTCCCTGTGGATGACGCCCGCCTCGAGCGCGTGCTCGAGCCCCTCGGCGACCTGGCGCGCGAGGACGAGAGCGTCGCGCTCTCCGAGCGGGCCGTGCGTGCGGACGCGCTTCAAGAGGTCTTCCCCCTCGACGAACTCCATGAGGAGGTAGTGGATCCCGGTCTCCTGGCACTTCCCCGCCTGGTAGCAGGCGACGATGTTCGGGTGGGAGAGCTTGGCGAGGACCTTCGCCTCGCGCTCGAACCGATCGATGAAGCTCTTGTCGCGGGCGAGGGCGGGCTTGATCGCCTTGACGGCGACGTTCCGGTCGAGCGTCGTCTGGCGGCCCTTGTAGACGGTCCCCATGCCGCCCTGGCCGAGGGCGCGCTCGAGCGTCACGTCGGGGATGCGCGGCGCGACGGCCTCGCCGGCGGCGGGCGGCCGGCTGTCGAACGCCGGCGGCGGGAAGGCGGACGTCGTCCCCAGGGGCTCCGGCGGCGGAACGCCGATGACCGTCTCGGCGCTCGCCTCGAGCGGCTTGTCCTTCGGCCTCTTGAGGGGGTCGTCCGCCACGGCCTACTTCCCGTCGTCTCCGAGGCCGTCGAGAACCTTGAGGAGGTTCGGAACGGTCGGGCGGTCCGTCTTGTTCTGGCCGACGTGGCAGAAGCGGACGATGCCCTTCTTGTCGATGATCAAGGACGTGGGCTTCGCGAGCTTCCCCTCGATCTTGAAGTCCTTCACGATCGAGAGGTCGACGTCGAGGAGGACCCGGAGCGGCATCTCGCCCGGCGTCGCCCGGAGGTCGCGGACGGCGTCGATGAACTTGCCCACGTTCTCGGCCGCGCCCGGGTAGACGAGGAAGAGCTCGGCATCGCGGTCGAGGAACTTCTGGAGGTTGTCGGAGAGGGCGAGCGTCTGCTCCGAGCACGAGATGCAGACCCCGTAGCTCGGGTCGTAGCCGCGGAGGATGACGAGGACGACGCGCTTCTTCCCGACGAACTTGGCGAGGTCGACCGTCTTCCCCGTGGACGAGATGAAGCGCGTCTCCTTCTCGCCGAGCGTGCGCCCGACGAGCTTCTCCGAGCCCTGGTCGTTCTGGCCCTGGGGCCCCGGGTCGCGCGGCTGCCACGTGCGGCCCGTGTCCTGGCCCTGAGCGTCCTTCTCGTGCTCCTTGAAGAGCGGCGAGTCCTTGCCCTCGCTGTAGAAGGCGAAGAGCTCGTGGCCGAGGACGCGGTTCCAGTCGTTCCAGCTCTCTCCCTGCGGGGCGAGCCATGCCTTCTTCTCGCCGAGGGGGACCTCCTTCACCGCGGTCTTGCCCGCGTCGGGCGCGTAGCGGACCGTCTTGTTCTCGCTCTTCGCCTTGAGCCGCTCGAGGTCGGCGTCGATGAGCCGGAGCTCCTCCTTGATCTGGCCGAGAGCCTCGGAGCTCGCGCCGCTGCCGCCCTTCAGGACCGCCTGCTCGAGCCTCGAGAGCCGCGCCTGGAAGGCGAGCGACGCCTCGACCTCGGCGAGCCGCGCGTCGATCGAGGCGACGCGGTCGTTGGAAGCGCAGCCGGCGCCGAGCGCCACGACCACGCACAGGACGGAACGGCTCACGCGTCGCATGACCTTCTCTCTCCCCCCAGGATTCGGATCAAGAGCGTATCCCTTCCGTTCGCCGCGAGCTACACGGTCGGCCGGACCTCGAAGGGCCCGAGCAGGTCGCTCGAGGCGTCATCCTTCACGTCAACGCCCGAGACGCGCGCGGCGGGAGACCCGCGGCGGGACCACTCGACGAAGCGGTCCACGGCGTCGTCGTCTCCCTCGACGACTGCCTCGACCTGGCCGTCCTTGCGGTTCCTCACCCACCCCTTGAGGCCGAGGCGCATCGCCTCGTCGGCCGCGTAGGCGCGGTAGGCGACGCCCTGGACGCGCCCGCTCACGAAGATCCGCTTCCGCGCCATTCAGAGGCCGAGCGAGGGACGCCAGCGCGCTTCCTTGCCGCGCTTCCCGTCCATGGCGCGGAGCACCCTGACCGCCTCGAGGCCGCAGGCGATGCAGCTCGCCTCGGCCTTGTCCTTGGCGTCGGTGTCCACGAACTCGTTCTCCTTGCGGTTCGCGTAGATCGCGCAGACGGCTCCCGCCCGCACGCCGCGGAGCTGCGCGAGCGTGAAGAGGAGCGACGCTTCCATCTCGAAGTTGAGGACGCCGAGAGCCCCGAGCTGCTCGGGGAGCTCCGGGAACCGCACGGGGAAGCCGGGGACCTTGCGGGCCTGGGCGCCGTAGAAGCCGCAGGCGGTCGCCGTGAGGCCCACGTGGTGGCGCGCTCCGACGCGGGCGGCGGCCTCGACGAGGGCGAGGACGACCTCGTGGTGGGCGACCGAGGGATAGCCCTCGGGGACGAAGTAGTTCGAGGTCGCCTCGAGCTTCACGGCGCCCGTCGAGACGACGAGGTCGCCGAGCTTCATGCCGTCCCGGAGCGCGCCCGAGCTGCCGATGCGGATGAAGGTCGGGTTCTCGACGCACTGCGAGAGCTCGACGACGGCGATCTCGGTGTTGTCGGTGCCGATCCCGGTCGCCGTCACGGTCAAGGGGGCCCCCTCGAACGTGCCGGTGATCGTGACGTACTCGCGGTTCGCTCGCCGGACCGCGACCTCCGAGAACCGGGTCGCGACCTTGTCGGCGCGCGCCGGGTCGCCGACGAGGAGGATGAAGGGAGCTATGTCCCCCGGCTTGACCCCGACGTGATACTGCTTGCCTTCCTCGGTCTTGACGACGTCGGCCGAGGCGTATTTTTCTTTCTTGGCCACGTGTCCGTCGGGCGGACACTCTAGCAGAGAGTTCCCGAGCCCGGGATCGCGAAAAGACGTATAGTAGAGGCCGGTATGAAGATGAGACTCACCCAACGACATACCTTCTTCCTGGGCGTGCTCGCCGTCGCTCCGGCGATGGGCTGCGTCGTCTACTCCGAGCCGCCTCCGAGACGCGTCGTCGTCTACCGCGAACCTGCAGCGCCCGCGCAGACTTACGACAGCTACCCGCCGTCCACGACCGTGGTCCCCTCCGAGGGCACCCAGACGACGACCGTGGTCGAGAGCGAGCCGCCCGCCCCGCGCTACGAGGTCGTGACCGAGAGCCCGGGCGTCGATTACGTCTGGGTCGGCGGCTACTGGTACTGGGGCGCGGGCGGCTGGGTCTGGTCGCCGGGTCGCTGGTCGCGCTGTCCCTACGGACCGGGCTACTCCTGGCGTGCCGGCGTCTGGGTCAGGACCGGCGGCCGGAGCTACTGGCGCGCCGGCGGCTGGGTTCGCCACCGCTAACCCCTACTTCCTCTTCGGGTCGAACGCGATCCTGAAGCCCGTCCTCGTGTCGCGGACGGTGTCCCCCGGCATGACCCAGTGATGGGCGACGGTGATCTCCTCCTTGCCCGTCTCCCACGAGCCTCCCTTCGCGACGCGGTAGCTCGGCTGCTTCACCATGTCCGGCGGCAGGTGCTTCTTCGTCTCCGGGGAGACGTCGACCTCCACGTTCGTGTCGCCGCACCACTCCTGGACGTTGCCCGTCATGTCCATGGCGCCGCAGGGAGAGCGGTCGTTCTCGTACATGCCGACCCGGCTCGGGTGGCCGCTCTTCAAGTTCGCGTTTTCCCACGATCCGTCGCCCCAGGCGACGCGGCGTTGCTGCTGGGCGATCGGGTCCCACGAGGCGGCCTTCTCCCACTGGTCCTCGAGCGGGAGCACGAGGCCCGCCCACTTCGCGTAGGCGGCGGCGTCGGCCCAGGTCACGTGGACGACCGGCTCCTCGTCCTCGCACGGCTTGCCGTCGGGAAAGGGGTTGCTCCAGGAGAGGCCGGGGAATCGCTTGTAGTCGAAGCCCGGGACCTCGGTCTCGGGACGGGCCTCGACGTGCCAGCTCTCGCCTTCGGTCTCGGAGAGCGTCTTGTAGCCGGTCGCGGCGAACTTCTTCCACTCCTTGTTCCGGACCTCGTACTTGCCGATGAAGAACGCGGGGACGGACGCCTTCCGGACCGGGCTCGTCCCGTTCGCCGGCCCGCCGAGGTTGCAGAGCCCCGCGGGCACGAAGACGAGGACGGAGCCGTCCCTCTCGTTCACGTACTCGCCGGGAGCCGTGCCGATGCGGAGACCCGAGGGGAGCGGCAGGTCGGGCTTGTGGGCGAGGGCGAGGAACCAGTCCGGGAGAGCCGATCCCGCCGACTTCGTGGGCGCGATGGCCGGATCCGCCGGCTTCGCGGGGGGCTCCGTCGCGCGAAGGGCGGCCGCGAGGGCGACGCCCGCGAGCACCGCCGCCCCGCCCGCGACGAGGACGAGCGCGAGCGGCGTCCGCGAGCGCTCGGGAGGCTTCTCGAGGGTCGCGAGGAGCTCGTTCGCGTCGCCGAAGCGCTCCTCGGGGTTCGGCGAGACCGCCCTCTCGATCGTCTCGAGGAGCCAGGCCGGCACGTCGGACCTCTCGATCGGCTCGCGGTCTCCCTCCGCGACGCGCGCGAAGAGCGTCAGGACGTCGTTGCCCCGGAACGCGGGCTCTCCCGTCAGGCACTCGTGGAGGATCGCCCCGATCGCGAAGACGTCGGCCGCGGGGCCCACGTCCTTCGAGTCCTCCATCTGCTCGGGGGCCATGTAACCGGCCGTCCCGCGCATGGCGCCCGCCTGGGTGAGCGCGATGCTCTGGCTCGCGCCGGGCGTGTTCTTGTCGAAGTGCTTCGCGGTCCCGAGGTCCGAGACGAGCGGCTTCCCGTCGTGGAACAGCACGTTCTCGGGCTTCACGTCCCGGTGGACGATCCCCCGGGCGTGGGCGGCGCCGAGGGCCTTCGAGAGAGTCTTGCCGAGGGCGATCGTCTCCTCGACCGAGAGGGGGCCGCGGTTGAACTTCGCGCGGAGGGTGCCGCCCGAGACGAAGGGCATGACGATGTACATGCCGTCCGCGGTGGTGCCGGAGTCGAGGAGCGGAACGAACCCGGCCTCGAGCCCGAGCGTCGCGAGGAGCCTCCGCTCGCGCTCGAAGCGCGCCGTGACGGCCGGGTCGCGATGGCGGATCACCTTGACGGCGACCGTCTTCCCGTCGGGCCCGCGAGCGCGGAAGACGGTACCGGAGCCGCCTTCACCGACGCGTTCGAGGAGCTCGTAGGGCCCTAGGTTCAAGTGCCTCTCGGACCATGGTGGCCGCGAGCGAGCCGACAAGCCAGACCGGCTTCCCGAGGCTCAGCGCGCGCTCTCGACCCGGGCTCTCGCCTCCTCGACGAGGGTCGCGGCGAGCGGATCCTCCGCCGCGAGCCGGGCGACGAGGAGCGCGTCGAGGTTGCCGTGCCGGGGATCCCACCGCCCGATCACGAGCATGCGGAGAGCGCCGACCGGCTTCGCCGCGAGACCCTCGGCGACGGGGTCCGGCCAGGTCTCGGGGACGCGGACGATCATGTAGCGCTCGCACGGAGACGCGAACGAGCGCTCGACGAAGTAGCCGACGCTGGTCCCGCCCTTCGCTCCCGGCGCGAGGTTCGCTCCCGCCTCGCAGCAGCCGACGAAGACGACGCGGTCGCGCGCGGGGACGGCCGCGAGGCGGTCGCAGATCTCGCCGGCGACGAGGTCGACGTAGACGGAGTCGATCGCCGGGCGCCCGATGTCGAGGAGCCTCTCGCGCGCCTTGAGCCGCGCCTTGCGGTCGCTCGATCCGGCGCGCCACGCCCAGAACCGGGCCCGCGTCGCGGGAGTCGTCGCGAACCCGGCGACGAAGCCGCCGAGGACGAGGGCGAGGAACACGACCGCGAGCCACCCCTTCGCGCGCCGGGTCACGTCTCCATGTTACAGGTTGCGGGGAAGCCGCCACTCTCCTACTCTCGGCTCATGCCCAAGCACCAGGGAGAGCACCTGCTTCCCCACGTCGAGGAGAAGCGGGGCTGGACGTACCAGGACCCTCCGCGCGAAGGCGCCGACTACCGCCTCGTCTACCGCACGTCCCTCGACGAGGCGTGGAGCGCCGCCGACTGGCTCGGCGGCGACGACGACGCCCCGAAGAAGAAGTCGGACGAGGACGACGACCACGGTCCGACGAAGAAGCGCGGCCTCAACGACAAGTTGAAGCAGCTCGTCGCCCTCCACGTCCACGAGTTCTCGGAGGAGCTCGACGGCTTCGAGGAGCGGGAGATCCGCTACGGCGACGAGCGCTCCATGACCATGCTCCCGCGCCTCAAGCGGAAGAAGAAGAAGAAGGTGGGCGCCGACAGCGAGAAGGCCCTCGCGCGCTACCCGTGGCTCATGCGGCTCCTGCCGCGTCTCGTCTCCTACGACGAGGAGGGCGAGTCGCGGAAGTGGATCTTCGACGGGTGGCGGCCCCAGTGCGTCCACGTCCTCTCGCAGGTGCTCCAGACGAACTACAAGTTCCGCCTCGAGGACCTCGCCCACTTCGCGACGCACGGCGACCACATGCTCCACCTCCTCGAGCACCTCGACCTCGGGCCGTGCCTCGACCAGGACGCGATCCTCTACGTGCCCTCGGCCGACACGAGCTTCCCGTGGAAGTTCGTGACCCTCTCGTCGTCGAAGACGGACAACTACATCACGTTCGTCATGAGCTTGAAGCGCCTCTTCGATCAGACGGAGAGCACGGACACGTTCCGCGACCGCTTCTTCTCGCAGATCAAGCTCGGCTTCGAGCGCTTCGGTCCCGCCTGCGCGACGCCCGAGTTCCAGGAGGTCGAGCTGCGCCTCTGGACGCTCATCTCCTACGCGAGCACGCGACTCCAGCTCCTCGTCGCCGAGATGGCGCACACCATGGACGGCGCCAAGGTGCGCTCCATGCTCAAGGAGCTCCGGAAGCTCAAGGAAGCCGTGGACGACGCCGGCAACCTGCCCTCGGAGCTCATGGCGTTCTACCGGACCCACTTCAACATCCCCTTCGCCATGCTGTTCGAGCACTCGCTCGCGAAGATCGACGACATCGCGAAGGGGATCGACTGCCGGGTCAAGGAACGGCCCAAGGACATCGAGGGCCTGACCGAGCTCATCACGCGCTTCCGGCGCCTCGAGCCGACCGACCCGATCGAGAACCTCGAGCATCTCGAGGAGCGGCTCGAGGCCGCCTACCAGAAGGTGGATCCGCCCGTGCGGACGAAGCCCGAGTGGGTGCGCCGCTACAACGAGATCATCTTCACCGGCACCGACAAGTTCGACCAGCGCCGCTACAAAGCGGGCAAGAGTTGAGCGGCGACGTCCGGAAGGACGTCGGCCACCGCTCCTCGGCGTCGGGGCGCTCTCCGCTGAGACCATCGCAGCGCGCGCGCCCCGCGCCGAGCGAGGAGTCGGACCTCTCCACCTCCTCGTCCGTCGCCTATCCGAGCGACCTCGCGCGCGAGGTGCGGCGCCGCCTCAAGGAAGGCAAGCGGGACGACGGCCCCGGCGGCGCGATCCTCTTGAAGCTGTTCGAGGTCCTCCACTTCGCGAGCCTCAGGACCGAGGAGCGCGAGCCTGTCGTCTGCTCGGTCACGTGGATGGACCCCGGGAAGCCCGATCCGCACCCGCCGCGCGACAAGCGTCCCTCGCGCTGGAGCGTGACGGCGCTCGCGAACCGGCTCCCGCTCACGATCGCGAACGTCGTCAAGCTCTCGTCGGCGGCGGACCCGCAGGCGTGCTCGCTCGCGTGCTACGCCGACGACGCGAACAACGTCTACATCTGGGGTCTGATCGACCAGACGCAGGGGGCGCCCAGCTTCTCGCCCGAGCGCGGCGAGAAGCAGCTCGAGCGCCCCGGCATCTTCCAGGCGACGGTCTCGCCGGCTCACCTCCTCGTCTATCGAGGGCCGCGGCTCGTCGCCTCGCTCATCCATGGGCAGCTCACCCACCGCTTCCACGACGTCTTCCGCGAGGGGAGGATCGCCCGCACCTGCGACCGCTACGTGCTCGCTCTCGTCGATCGCGTGCGGCACCGCGTCGGGAAGGACGTCTTCGACGCCGGCGACAAGTGGACCGAGGTGATCCGCCGTCTCTGGACGAGCACCCTCTGCCGCGTCCTCCTCGCCGTGCAGGGCTACGACAAGGGAGGCGCCGTCCTCCTCGTCGAGGAGCCCGTCCCCTCGGCGCTCTCGATCAAGTACGAGCTCGCCTACCGGCGCCTCGGGGCCGCGATCGAGCGCCTCGCCGCGGTGAGGATCCAGGGCTCCCACGCTCGCGACAAGATCTGGACCGGCTACCTCCTCGACGAGGACTCGGGCGACTTGCCGGGCGACCTCTACCTCGAGGAGGGCCTCGCATCGAGCGAGGAGACGGCGTGCCTCCAGGAGATCGCGGGCTGCGTACGCTTCATCGCCTCGCTCTCGCGCGCCGACGGCCTCGTCCTCCTCGATGGCGACCTCGCGGTGAAGGGCTTCGGCTGCGAGATCACGCTCCCCGAGGAGCCTCGCAACGTCCTCCTCGCCGGGAACGCCGCCGGGACGTCGGAGCTCTGCCGGCCCGTCGACTTCCACTCCTTCGGGATCCGGCATCGCTCGATGATGCGCTACTGCGACCGCTTCCCGGGCTCGGTCGGTTTCGTCGTGTCGCAGGACGGAACGATCCGTGCCCTCGCCCGGGACGGCGAACGACTCATCATGTGGGAAACGCTCGAGCTCAGCTGACCCCAACGGGGTAGGGTGGCGCGCGGCCGCGTATTTCGCTAAAAACGGGGTCGCATCGTGGCAGTCATACGGGGAATTCGGACAACCCTTTCTCCAGGGAAAGATCGAGCATGATCATCGAGTTCGACGAGAGCACGCCTCTTCACACGATCAAGGAGCTCGCGCCCGGTCTGCGCGTCGAGGAGAGGGCTGTCGAGCTCTCGATCCCCGATCTCGAGAAGGCCGCGAAGGTCGAGTTCGCCGTGGACTTCCACGGGGCTCCGGTGACCTTCGTCAAGATGTCCTACAACGAAGTCCCCCTCGATCCGCAGCGGACCGGCCACGGCCAGTTCGTGTTCGACCCGAAGGAGTTCGGGCACACGCTCAAGATCGAGTTCGACACGAAGGCGATCCCGGCGCCGAAGCAGAAGGAGGCCCCCCAGTGGGAGGGCCAGATCAACTTCCGCGTCGAGGGCGACGACAAGTGGTCCGCCTTCTTCATCCAGGTCGAGAAGTTCCTCGGCGACGAGCAGTTCGACGGCGTCTTCGCGGTCGACCTCGGCACGACGAACAGCTGCGTCGCGTTCTGGGAAGTGAAGCCCGAGCCGAACTTCCTCCCGACCGCCCCGACGCTCCTCGGCGAAGGCCAGTCGGTCGCGTCGGGCGTCAACGTCCTCGAGCTCGAGCCCTTCAAGACGCTCGTCCCCGAGAGCTACGACATCGGCCAGGCGGCCGTCGGCTCGCCTCGCAAGACGAACCTCCACTTCTCGGTCAAGCGCGGCATCGGAACCAAGAGGAAGTACGTCCTGACCGAGGGGACGGAGATCTGGAACGCCGACGCGCAGCACATGTACACGGCGGTCGCCAAGAAGCTCCTCGGCGAAGGCCGCGCGGCGATCGGCAAGGGGATCACCGAGATCGTCGTCACGTCGCCTCCGCGCTGGAACGCCATCCAGATGATGGAGTGCCGCAACACGTGGCGTTCGCTCGGCTTCTCGCCCGACCGCATCGACATGAGCACGGACGAGGCGACGGGCTGCGCCTTCTACTACGTGCTCTACCCGCTGTTCCAGCGCTTCGGCAAGAAGTCGGCCCTCCGCGACTACGTCGAGACCGAGTTCGGGCCCATGAAGGTGGGCGACGGGCAGTTCGAGGTCAACCTCCTCGCCATGGACATCGGCGGTGGCACGTCCGACCTCGCTCTCGTGAAGTGCCATCTCCAGTTCGAGCCGCAGCACCTGTCGCTCGACATCGACGTCGTGGACCGCGGCGGCCGCCAGGACCTCGGCGGCGACAACGTCACGCTCTACCTCTTCGACATCCTCAAGCGGCGCATGGCGCTCGCGCTCGCGGCGCCGAACCGCCTGATCGACCCGAACGACAAGAACCCGCCGCCGTCGAACCCCTGGATCAAGCACTTCAAGCTCGACCCGCAGCAGGCGGCCATCCTCCAGAACTGGGACCGGATCCAGAAGGTCATCAACAGCCCCGAGCCTCTCCCGCGCGACATCTGGGACCTCCTGAACGGGATCCTCCCGACGGCGTGGGACTGGAAGGGCATGCCGCCGACCTACCGCAAGTTCAAGCCGGTCGCCCGCAAGAACTTCGACTACATCTGGCTCCAGGCCGACCAGATCAAGCGCGCCCTCTGCGTCGAGGTCGCCCAGCAGATGGCGGGCAAGCGCAACCTCTCGGAGGCCGAGCTCAAGGCGTTCGAGTCGAAGTGGCTCGCGCCCGACCTCGAGGACTTCCAGGGCGACGTGTCGCTCGCCGACTCGCTGCCGATGGCGCAGGAGGACGAGGAGTTCAAGAAGAAGTTCCTCTCCCTCACCTACGGCGACATCTGCAACTTCATCCGGCCGAGCGTCCAGGGCCTCTGCGAGGAGTCCCGCCGCATGGAGCAGCGCTCCCTCGCGCCGGGCAAGAAGATCGATCGCATCGTCCTCGCCGGCAACGGCGCCAGGATCCCGATCATCGGGCCGATCATCGCGGCGCCGCGTGACAAGGGTGGCCTCGGGATCAGCCCCGATCAGATCAAGTTCGACCCGGGCACGGCCAAGCTCGCCGTCCCGATCGGCGCCTGCCTCCGCCGCATCGCGCGCAAGGTCGAGGGCTTCAAGATCAACATCAACATGTCGCGCTCGCTCCTGCCGTTCGAGCTCTACACGAACCTCGGCACGCGGTCCGTGAAGATGTTCGACGTGGGGCAGATCGACGAGTTCCGCTTCTACATGCGTAAGGGCGTCTCCGAGGACCTCGAGGTCGAGTTCGTCACGCGCCTCGAGGAGTCGGACGTGGGCACCGAGAACTACAAGCCCTACGTCCTCTTCAAGACGAACCAGGAAGGCCTGCCGCTCATCGACCTCTCCAAGGAGGACGACCTCTGGGAGTCGCTCGAGCAGAGCTACGGCCTCGACGCGATTCCGCGCTTGAAGGACATCTTCCAGGGCCCGTTCAGCGCCTACGACTCCAAGAAGCCCGAGGACTCGAAGGCCGGGATCAACGTCATCAAGGCCTCCGCGCCGACGAAGGAGTTCAAGAAGGTCGGCGACCACACGTTCACGATGGAGGACATGCACCTCATCCTGAACAACGACATGCGCCTCCCGCAGAAGATCGCGTGGATCGAGCAGGGCTTCAGCGAGCCGCTCCCCGAGGGCGAGATCGTCCACCGCTACTACCTCGACGTGACGAAGCAGCTGTTCCTGGTCCGCCATCACTGGAAGGACGGGAAGGTGCTCTTCGCCGCCGAGACGGACGAGAAGGCGCTCGAGGAGCTGCCGCCCGAGAGGAATCCGTTCTCGGGGATGCACTGAGCGGGCTCTGGGCCACGCTTCAATGGCTTTGACGGGAGAGGCGTGGCCCCAGAGGCCTGTCGGCAGCGCCATGACAGAAGCCAGAAGCCAGAAGCCAGAAGCCAGAAGCCAGAGGGGAGATCCTCTGACCTCTGGCTTCTGGCTTCTGGCTTCTGGCTCCTCTTTCGACCTGAGGCTCCCCGGATGGTGACCTCGGGCCGGCTCAAGTCTTCGGCGAACTGGGAGCTTCCGTTCGTCTACCCTGCCCCACCCGAGGTTCCCGTCCGCGCCAAGCGGTTCGCGGACCTCGGGTGGAGCGCCGGGCCGGACGAGAAGGCCCAGACCGCCGTCGCCATCGACGTCGGGCTCGAGAACCTCTGCGGCTCCACGTTCGAGCGGGGGCACGACGAGCCGACGAGCGTCTTCATGCCCACGTGCGTGAAGGCGGGGGACCCCCACGCCTTCCGCACGCTCGAGCGGAGCTCGTTCGAGACGGGGACGCACGCCCTCGCCTTCTGGCCGTCGGACCGCGTGCTGCGCGGTTACAACGGCGCGCTCCGGCTCTCGTCGCAGATCGGCCTCCTCGACTTTCCGGCCGACCACGCGATCGCGGGGCTCATCCTCAAGGTCGCCGAGTCGCGCGCCAAGGACGCCCAGGAGCTCATCCTCACGCTCCCGACGTTCCTCCCGCTCGACCGCGTCCAGCGGATCCGCGAGACGGTCGCCCAGAAGTCGAAGATAAAGCTCTTCGGCACCGAGATCCCGGGCTCCTGCGCGACAGCCTACTTCTACCTCTACCCTTCGCTCGGCGGCCCGCGCGTCCGCGCCAAGGCCGCCAAGCTCACCGAGTGGAGCGACCCCGCCCTCAAGGAGGGCCGGATCCTCATCTGGGACTGGGGCGCCTCGGGTCTCTCCTACGGCCTCGTCACCGTCGACGGGAAGGAAGGGAAGACCGAGCTCCGGCAGCTCGCCTCGGGCTCGTGGCCGAGCCTCGGCGGGCACCGCCTCACGCTCGCCGTCTTCCAGGACCTGAAGATCCAGCTCACGGACCTGATCCTCCAGCAGGGCCCGGCCAACCTGAGACTCCGCCACGACGTGACCCGGCGCGGCGAGGCGTTCCGGCCGCCCCTCTACGATCAGGCGTTCGAGCCGATCTCGAAGGTCATCTGCCAGCGCCAGCCGAGGAGCCCCGAGGCTCTCCGCCTGAGGAACGCGCTCTTCCCGACGCGCTGGCACCTCGACGACGACGAGGAGCAGGAAGGCTACGCGCCGCTCAAGAAGGTCGCGATCGCCCACTTCAAGAAGCTCTGGCAGCAGGCCGAGACGATCAAGAAGACGGTCCTCTCGGACCCCGAGAAGCACGCGACCCAGACGATCGCCTGGGACGTCCCGGCCCTCGATTCGCCCTTCGTCGAGCACATCAAGGGCGAGGTCATCTACGACGCGCGGCCGTTCCTCCGGCGCGTCCACTCGAACCTCCTCAAGGCGTTCCGTCACGCCGACGAGACCGTCTTCGACACGACGCGTGGCCGGCCGGTCACGCGCTTCGCCTTCTCGGGCATGCAGGGAGCGTCGCGGATCCTCGCCGACACGCTCGTGCAATTCGCGGCCGGGGGAGCGGGCCAGAAACCCAGGGCGTTCGTGAAGGCGCACCTCGCTCCGTGCGCCGAGCTCCCGATCGAGCTCCGGAGCATCCCGAACCGGGGCGCCGCGCTCATCCGGCGCGATGCCGACAAGGTCCGCATCGCGCCGACGACGGACATGCTCCCCTTCGCGATCCGCATCTGCGACGCGGTGGGCGACGTCGAGATCTTCAGGCCCGGCCCCACGGACGAGCTGCGGCTCTTCCAGCGCCGCCTCCACGTCGAGTCGGGCTCGCCGCAGTACGAGTTCTTCGCCTACGAGAGCGCCTGCGGCACGGTGCAGGGAGCGTGGGGCGCGATCGACTTCTCGAAGCCCGAGGAGTTCACGGCCGAGGACCGCAAGGTCAAGGTCGACGAGCGCTTCAAGTTCGGCCCGACGGGCACCGAGCTCCCGGTCTTCCGCAAGTGGCAGAAGAACACCGCCTACATCAAGAAGTGCTTCGACCGGCACGCGCCGCCCCAGCTCGACGGCAAGATCTCGCTCCGCCACTGGATCCCGCACGACGAGCCGGACGCGCTCAGGCTCATGACCCTGATCGAGAGCGAGCTCGTGACGACCTTCAGGAAGAAGGTCTACCTCCTCGAGCGGGAGTTCGAGCCGCCGCCGCCTCGGCACGACTACGTCTACCAGCGCTACTACCTCTCGCGCAGCCAGGAGCTCATCGTCGTGCGCGAGTGGTGGGCTCCACCGCCAGGGGATCGGGGGAGGCCCGTGATTCCCGGGGCCAAGAAGAAGGAGAGTCCGCCGCCTGACGCGCCCGTCACGCCGGGGCGCCTCGTGCGGCACAAGACGCTCCACGTCTTCGTCGGCTCCGCCGAAGCGAAGAACATCCTCGGCATCGACTGGGGAAGGCACTGAACCATGCCCACGACCGCTCCGACGACGATCTTCGAGACGGTCCGCGACGAGGTCGCGGGTCTAGCCGCCGAGCTCGAGCGGAAGGCCGAGAAGGGGTCTCCCAAGCGAGAGTTCGTGAACGGCCTCCTCCGCGACCTCTACGTCGTGCAAGAGATCGCGAAGGCGCAGCCCGGGAAGTTCGACGACCCGAAGCTCCTCGAGCCGTTCGTCGAGGGCTTCGTCGCGAAGCTCCAGGCCGTGTCGGTCTTCTTCGCCGACTCGGGAGACAGGGCGCGCGCCGTGGCGGAGCGCGTCCGCGCCGCCGTCGGCGAGCGGGCGGCCCTCGAGGCGGCGCGCGAGATCGCGCGGCCTCTCTTCGACCAGGGGGTGTACCCCACCCTCCACGCCGACGCGCGCGCCGAGATCGAGGCCGCCCGTCTCAAGGAGGCCATGCTCGCGACCGGGCCGATCCGCGCGACCGGCGCCGGCGCGCCCGGCGACGTGCTCGCGGTGGCGCGCCTCGCCTCTGCCCTCGCGCTCCACCACGCGCACGAGGTCGCCACGGGCGAGCCGCTCCAGGAGAACGTCGCGACGAAGGCCCTGAAGGAGCTCGAGGCGTGGCTCGAGGCGCGCGGCGCCGTCGCTTCGCGGCCTGAGGTCGGGGCCAAGCCCGACGCGAAGGCCCACCGCGCCATGGGCGGCAAGCGCGCCGCCGTCGGCGCTCCCAAGGGCACGATCGCGTTCGTCGCCGGCGCCGGCTTCGCGTGGGACGGCAAGCCCTTCGCCCGCGCGACCGTCGTCCTCTCGCCCGGCACGCAGGCCCACGCCGTCGGCGCCGTGCAGGCGCTCCTCGCGAA
>Ga0070738_10002640_pt1 | contig 26523 bp, 16 predicted proteins | sample Coa_R2_2_FD_66446 | JGI IMG/M metagenome (GOLD analysis project Ga0070738, IMG submission 66446) | Surface soil microbial communities from Centralia Pennsylvania, which are recovering from an underground coalmine fire - Coalmine... | ecosystem: Environmental > Terrestrial > Soil > Unclassified ...
GCGGGACGGGTGTGCTCGTCAGCGAGTGCGCGGGGGCGTGATGACAGACTCGACGTTCGACGCGATCGTGGTGGGGTCCGGGATCGCCGGCGGGTGGGCGGCGAAGGAGCTGACCGAGAAGGGGCTCCGCGTCGTGCTGCTCGAGCGCGGGCGGAACATCGAGCACATCTCGGGCTACGTGAACGCGACCAGAGCGCCGTGGGAGTACCCGCACCGGGGCGGGCGCACGCAGGACATGGTTCGGCGCTACCCGGTGCTCAAGCGAGACTTCCCGTTGAGCGAGCGCAACCTCGACTACTGGGCATCGGACGAGGACTCGCCGTACACCGAGATCAAGCCGTTCGACTGGTTCCGTGGGTACCACGTGGGCGGGCGATCGCTCATGTGGGGTCGCTGTAGCTTCCGATGGAGCGACTTCGATTTCGAGGCCAACGCCCGAGACGGCGTCGCGACCGATTGGCCGATCCGGTATGCGGACCTCGCGCCCTGGTACAGCTACGTCGAACGGTTCGCCGGCGTCGCCGGCTCGATCGAGCGATTGCCGCAACTGCCGGACGGCGAGTTCCAGCCCGAGATGCCGCTCAACTGCGCCGAGTCGCTGATCGCCGAGCGGCTGCACACCCGCTACCGCGGCACGCGCCGCCTGATCTCCAGTCGGACGGCGAACCTCACCCGGCCGCTGCCGGGGCGCAGCGCCTGTCAGTACCGCGACGCCTGCTCACTCGGCTGTCCCTACGGCGGCTACTTCAGCACCCAGTCCTCGACCCTCCCCGCCGCCGTCGCCACCGGGCGGCTCACGCTTCGGCCGTGGGCGATCGTCACCGAGGTGCTCTACGACCGGGACCGCCGGCGCGGGACCGGCGTCCGCGTGCTCGACGCGATCACGCGCGAGACGAGCGAGTACCGCGCGCGGATCATCTTCCTCTGCGCCTCGACGCTCAACACGGCGTGGCTACTGCTCCGGTCGGCGACCGACGTCTGGCCCGGCGGGCTGGGCAGCAGCTCCGGCGAGTTGGGCCACAACCTCATGGACCATCACTTTCAGGTCGGCGCGCAGGGCCGGTTGGACGAGCTGGGCGACTGCGACGTGTACGGCCGCCGGCCGAACCCGTCGTACATCCCACGATACCGGAATCTGTTCGGCGACAGGCGACCCTACCTCCGCGGGTTCGGCTACGAGGGCAGCGCGAGCCGGGAGGGATGGTCGCGGGCGGTGGCCGAGCTGGGCGTCGGCGGCGCGGTCAAGGATGCGGCGGCGGAGCCGGGGACGTGGACGGTCGGCGGGACGGCGTTCGGCGAGATGCTGCCGAACCACGCCAACGTGGTGACCCTCGACCACACGCGAACGGACAAGTGGGGGCTCCCGGTGCTCGCGATCGACTGCGCGATCGGCGAGAACGAGCGCCTGATGCGCAAGGACATGGCCGCCGACATGGCCGAGATGCTCTCGGCATGCGGCGTCAAGGACGTGGAACCGTTCGACCACGAGTACCAGCCCGGCATGGGGATCCACGAGATGGGCACGGCCCGCATGGGTCGCGACCCACGGACGTCGGTCCTCAACAAGTGGAACCAGGTCTGGGACGCGCCGAATGTCTTCGTGACCGACGGCTCGTGCATGGCATCGACCGCCTGTCAGAACCCCTCGCTCACCTACATGGCCCTCACCGCCCGCGCCGCCGACCACGCCGTGCGCGAGCTCAATCGCCGGGCCCTGTGACGCGCGATGAGCACCCGCGATGAGCACCCGCGATGCGCACCCGCGATGAGCACACGCCAGTGAGCGCCCGCCCCGAGCCGGACCGCGACTCGGCGATCGACCGACGCGAGGCGCTCCGCCGCGTCAGCGCGATCCTGGGCGGCGTCGCGCTCGTCGGCGGGAACGCGCTGTGGGCCGCCTGCCGCGACGGGCGAGGGACGCCCGAGCCCGGGGCCACCATCGGCGCGTTCACGCCGGCCGACGTGGCGTTCCTCGACGAGGTCGCCGACACGATGCTGCCGGAGACGGCGACCCCGGGCGCCAGGGCCGCGCACGTCGGCGCGTTCATGGCGCTCATGGTCACCGATTGCTACGAGCCGCGCGACCAGGATGTCTTCCGCGCCGGCATGCGCCGGCTCGACGACGCGAGCCGGAGCGCGCACGGCGTCCCGTTCATGGCGGCGCCGGCGCCAGCACGGCTCGCCCTTCTCGAGTCGATCGACCGCGGGCAGAAGGCGTACATGGACGCGAAGCCCACCAGCGCCCCGAGTCACTACTTCCGCATGATGAAGGAACTCGCCTTCCTCGGGTACTTCACGTCGGAGATCGGCTGCACGCGCGCCCAACGCTACGTGGAGAGCCCGGGTCGGTACGACCCGTGCGTCCCGTACGTGGCCGGCACTCCGGCGTGGGCGCGACACGGGTAGCCGACCCGCTCAGGCACTGTCCGCGACCTGTGCCGCGAGCTGCGCCAGCGCCCGCGGCAGGTCCGGCGTCTCCTCCAGCACGCCGAGCACCGGGTCCGCCGCCATGCCCTCCATCCGCTCGATCGCGGTCCTGATGGTGAATCGCCGCGGGTCGAGCGAGCCGTCGACCTCGTCCCACCGCAGCGGCATCGACACCGTCGCACCGGGCAGCGGCCGAACGCTGAACGGCGCGACGATGAGTTGCCCGTAGCGGTTCTGGAGGTAGTCGAGGTACACCTTGTCCCCCCGCTTCGTGACGTGCCGAGTGATGGTCGCGACGTCGCGCAGCTCCTGCAGCACGACCCGCGCGAGAAGCTCGCCCAGCGTCCGCGACTGCGCGTACGTGAGCTGCCGCCCGAGCGGCAGCAGGATGTGTAGCCCGGTCTTCCCGGTCGTCTTGACGTAGCTCGGAAGCCCGATCGACTCGCAGAGGCGCCGCAGCGCCTGCGCCGTCCGAATCACCTCCGCGAACGGCGCCTCCTTGGGGTCGAGGTCGAGCACGCACCAGTCCGGAAGCTCCAGCGACCCGACTCGACTCGCCCAGATGTGCAGTGGGATCGTCCCGAGGTTGGCGATGTACACGAGCGCGTCCTCGTCCTCACAGACGAAATACCGGATGTCGCGCTGCGTCTCCTCGCTCCAGATCGCGGTCGTCCGGATCCACTCCGGCGCGAACTCCGGCGCGTCCTTCTGGTAGAAGGATTTCCCCTCGATGCCGTCGGGGAACCGCGTCATGACCACGGGCCGGCCTCTCAGATACGGGAGCAGCCACCGGGACACGGCCCGATAGTAGGCGATGAGATCGCCCTTGGTGTACCGCTCGGCGGGCCAGAAGACCTTGCCCGGATTGGAGAGGGTGACGCTCGGGCGCGCGGGCGCCTTCCGCGGCGCCCGTGGCTCCCCCGCCGCGCGCTCGGCAGGTGCCGCTGCCGGCGCCATTGTCGCGTCGCCACGCGCGTCGGCGGGACGGTCTCCGCCGGGCGCCGCCGCCGGCAGCGGGGGCCCGCCATCGTCCGCGTTGACGGGCCACTGCCGCGTGCACTCGTGTGGCCGTTTGTCGTGGCGGAGCCGGAGAAAGGCGGCATGGCGGAGCACGCCGTCCGGCGTCCACTCGGTGAAGCGGACCTCGCATACGTGGGTGGGCTCGACCCAGGTGGTGGTGCGTGTGTCCGGGATCTGCGCGCCGGGGAGCGGGTCGCGACCGCGCGCCGTGACCGGGCCCGCGCACGGCGGGCCGGCGCGCTCCGACGCCCGCAACGCCGCGTGCAGCTCGTCGAGCTGCGAGGCAGTGAAGCCCGTGCCGACCCGGCCGGCGTAGACGAGCACTCCGTCGACGACGTCCGCGAGCTGGAGCGCCCCGAAGCCGCTCCGGGTCCCCTTGGGCGCGGTGAAGCCCACGACCGCGAAGTCGCCGGTCCGCTGCGCCTTGATCTTGAGCCAGTGCGACGAGCGTCCGCCGCGATACGCCGAATCGGCGCGCTTCGCGATGATGCCTTCCAGGCCCATCTCGGTCACCCGTTGGAGGAACGTCTCGCCCTCCCGCTCGATGTGATCGAGGAACCGCACGGGACCGAGCGGCGGGAGCGTCTGACGGAGCAGCCGCTTGCGTTCCGTGAGCGCGAGGGGGCGGAGATCGAAGTCGTCGACGGCGAGCAGGTCGAAGGCGAAGAACGTCGCCGGTAGCTCGACCGCCGCCTGCCGCACGTCGATCGGCGCCGCGAGGCTGCCGCGCTGCTGGAGAAGGGCGAAGCTCGGCCGGCCCGCCGGGTCGAGCACGACGATCTCGCCGTCGATCAGCACCCGGTCGACCGGAATCGCCTTGACGGCGCGGGCGATCTCCGGAAAGCGGGACGTGTAATCGGTGCCGCTCCGGCTGAGGAGCAGCGGCTCGCCGTGCGCCTTGCCGGCGAGCAGGCGATAGCCATCGAGCTTCAGCTCGAACACCCACCCGTCGCGCGTGAACGCGTCGTCGGCCGAATCGGCGAGCATCGCCTCGACGCGCCGCTGGTCGACCGTCGTCCGGGCGGCGCCGGCCTGCGCGAGCGCCGTGTGGAGCGCGGCGGCCGGTCCGGCACCGGCCTTCACCTGCTCGACGGTGAGGCCGGAGAGGACCGACTCCTCGGGGAACTGGTCGCCGGGCTGCCGCACCCAGGCGTCCCGCTCCTTGATGAGGAGCCAATCCTTCTCGCTCCGCTTGATCTTCACCAGCGTCCACTTGCCGTGGAGCTTGTACCCTCTGAGCTCGAACAGCAGCTTCCCCTTCTCGAGTCCTTCGCGCGGGTCCTCGAGCGGAACCCACTCCCCGCGGTCCCACACGATCACGCCGCCGGCGCCGTAGTTCCCCGCCGGAATGATCCCCTCGAAGTCGCCGTACTCGAGCGGGTGGTCCTCGACCTTCACCGCCAGACGTTTGTCCTGCATGTCGTAGGACGGCCCCTTGGGCACCGCCCAGGAGCGGAGGACGCCCTCCATCTCGAGCCGCAGATCGAAGTGGAGCTGCCGGGCGGCGTGCTTGTGGACCACGAAGAGTCGCCCGGGGACGGGCGAGATCGTCCCGACCGGCTCCGGCGATCGGTCGGGGGATCGCTTCGCGCGATAGGCGCTGAGGTGGTCGGGCGGCGCGGTGGGTTGTGATTCCGGCGGGTCGAGCGGATCACCACTTGCGGTCATAGTCGTCTCGAATCAGGCTATGTCGCGCACGACGCCTGCGTGCGGGCTGCCTGCGGCTGCGTGCGGCTCTCCGCGCCGAGCGTACGCTGCTCTGCGGCAGCGCGACTCGCGCCGACACGTTCTCCACAAGTTCTCCACACGCGCCATTCCTCTCCGCTCCGCTCCCGTCCCCCTCTCCCTCCCCTCAGCCCGCCCTTCCATGCCCGCCCGCTCGATCGGTACGGCCACCATCTCGTTCGGGCTCGTTTCGGTTCCCGTGCACGTGTACTCCTCGGCGGAGTCGAAGACGAGCGTCTCGTTCAACATGCTGCACCGGAAGTGCGGCACGCGACTCAAGCAGCAGTACATCTGCCCCAAGGACAACGAGATCGTCGGCCGCGAGGACACGGCCAAGGGGTACGAGTTCGCGAAGGACCAATATGTGGTCTTTTCCGCCGAGGAGCTCAAGGCGCTGGAGGAGAAGGCGACGAGCGCGATCGACGTCGTCGAGTTTGTTCTGCTCGCCAAGATCGACCGCGTCTTCCTCGAGAAGGTGTACTACCTCGGGCCGGACAAGGGAGGGGACCGGGCCTATCGGTTGCTCGCCGAGGCGCTCGCGCAGACGGGTCGGGCCGCGCTCGGGCAGTACGCGGTGCGCGGACAGCAGCACCTGGTGCTCCTGCGGCCTCGGGACGGCGTGCTCGTGATGGAGCAGTTGCACTACGCCGACGAGGTGCGGGCGACGACCGAGGTGCCGGTGGGAGCGGGCGAGGTGAAGCCCGCCGAGCTCGCGCTCGCCAAGCAGTTGATCGAGCAGGCGGCGAGCGATGGCTTCGAGCCGGAGAAATACCGCGACAACGCGCGCGATCGCGTGCTCGATGCGATTCAGCGCAAGATCGACGGGCAGGACATCACGGCCGACGTGACGCCGGACGCCGGTGGCAAGATCATCGACCTGATGGAAGCGCTCAAGGCGAGCCTGGCTCGCGGCAAGCCGGGCGATGAGGACGCCGAGCGGAAGGTGTCGTGAAGGTTGCGGTCGGGACGAGCGGTTACGCGTTCAAGGAGTGGAAGGGCCCATTCTATCCCGAGGATCTGGCCGACGACGCGATGCTCGGCTTCTACGCCGGTCGCTACCCGACGGTCGAGATCAACAACACGTTCTACCGGCTCCCCAAGGAGCACGTGTTGCTCGGCTGGGCGGCCCAGGTACCGGAGCGCTTCACCTTCGCCGTGAAGGCGAGCCAGCGCATCACGCACCACGCGCGACTCAAGCCGGAGTCCGCGGAGCTGGTCGAGTACCTGCTCCGGACGACCGCCGTGCTCGGCGACCGCCTCGGGCCGATCCTCTTTCAGTTACCGCCGAACCTCAAGAAGGACATCGACCGGCTCCGCGCCTTCCTGGCGCTGCTGCCGAGCGACCGTCGCTTCACCTTCGAGTTTCGCCACCCCAGCTGGTTCGACGACGAGGTGGCCGCCGAGCTGCGTGCGCGCGACATCGCCCTCTGCGTGTCGGAGCAGGACGACTTCCAGTCACCGCTGCTCTGCACCGCGAGCTGGGGCTACCTGCGCCTCCACCGGTTCGACTACGCCCCCGCCGCGCTCGCCGACTGGGCCGCCCGGGTCGCGACCCAGCCGTGGCGGGAGGCGTACGTCTTCTTCAAGCACGACCACGCCGACGGCTCCGGTCCACCCGCCGCCGACGCGTTCCTCGGCGCTGCCCGGACGTGATGACCCGGCGGCATGCATGCCGCCCCGGCATCGGTGCGGGATGCGGGTTGCGGGCGGCATGCATGCCGGGCCCGGCATCGGTGCGGGATGCGGGTCGCGGGCGGCATGAATGCCGCCCGTACGGGGGGCCGCCGGACGCGGGCGGGGTGACGTGCCGAACGGGCGAACGGCGGGCGGCATGAATGCCGCCCGTACGCGGGGCGGCCTGGCGGCCGCCCCGACCTACCGTGCGCGCCGGGTCATCCGGACGCGCGGGCGAGGTCCCGCACGGTCTCGGCCAGCGCCCGGACCCGGTGCGGGTCGGCCGCGCTCGCCACGTCCTGCTCCAGCTCCCGAGTCAGCGCGCCCAGCGCCGAGCTCCGCTCGGTGCTCGACAACCGCTCGGCGCGGTCCAGCGCGCTCGCCAGCCGAGTCGACTCCTCGTGCGAGATCCCGTCGTTCCGCACCAGCTGGTCGAGGTACGCCCGGGCGAGCGAGAAGCTCGCGGGCCAGACGAACTTCGGCTGCCCCTGGACGTTGAGGTAGTCGAGGTGGACCGACCGGGCGGCCTCGATCTCGTTCTTCGAGAGGAAGCCACTCGGCTTGAGCTGGAAGATGTCGAGCCCGCGCGAGATGTCGGAGCCGACGATGTACCCGTTGTACCAGTAGGCCGACCAGAAGCCGCCGTCGACCAGCTTGGTGGAGTCCATCGGCCCGCGGTCGAAGAAGGCGATCTCCCGCGGGTGATCGGGGTCGGTGAACTCGAAGACCGAGATGCCGCCCTGATACCACCCCTGCACCATGATGTCGCGGCCCGGGATCGGGATCAGGGAGCCGTTGTGCGCGACGCAGTTCTCGTTGACCGTCTGCGGGGCCGGCATCTTGAAGTAGCTGTGGAAGATCATCTGCCGGTTCTCGATCGTGTAGATCGCGTCCGCGCCCCACTCCCGCTTGTCCGTCGCGCGGCACCGCGGCTGCGACCCCCCGCCCCACTCGTCGGAGAAGATGATCTTCGTGCCCGCGTTGTTGAACGTCACCGAGTGCCAGGCGGCCATGTTGGAGTCGACGACCGCGCCGATGCGCGTCGGATTGACCGGATCGTGGATGTCGAGCAGCAGACCGTATCCGCTGCACGCCCCGCCGGCCAGCCCGACGGCCGGGTAGGCCGTGATGTCGTGACACTGGGTCGGGCCCATGCCGAACAGGCGGCCGAACACCGACCGCGAGAGCCCCGCCTTGGCGAGCATCGCGTCCATCTGGGCAGAGTCGGCCGCCGACTCGCCATGCCGCTTGGAGCCCGACAGGTCGTTGAAGATGCGGGGTGAGCTGGCGATCGCGGCGTCCTCAGGGTGCGCCACTGGCACCTTGATGACCTCGATCCGGAACAGGGCGGTGTTGGGATTCTCGTCGAGCTTCCCGCCCGAGCAGCCCGGGAGCTCCTCGGAGGAGCGGACCGGCGCCGAGCCCGAGACGTAGACGTAGACATTGTCCTTGTCGTTCGGGTCGACGACCAGCGTGTTGGTGTGCGATCCGCGACACGTCTGCACGATCTTGATCGACCGCGGGTGCGTCACGTCCGAGATGTCGTAGATCCGGATCCCGCGTGCGCGCTCCTTGCTCACCGTGTCCTTGACGCCCTCGAGGCCGCAGTCGATGCGGCCGCTCGTCGCCTCGGCGGACACGAACAGCAGGTTCTTGTAGACCGACACGTCGCTCTGCGAGCCCGGGCAGACGTAGGCGGTCTTGAGCGTCGGCTTGCGGGGATTCGACATATCCCAGATCTGCATCCCGCTGTAGTTCCCCTGGATGACGTAGTTCCCGAGGAACGCGAGGTCGGAGTTGACGAGCCGCCGGTCGCCCGGCGTGCTCGGGTTGATGAACTTCTCGGACGGTTTCGTATTCGAGAGGTGATCGAGGTTCCAGATCGCCTCACCGGCGTCGAACCATCCGGCGTGGAGCCCGACGCGCGGATCCGGGCTCGGCGCGGTCGTCGACATGTCGGCGGCCGGCGACGGGGCGCCCCCGGCGCTCGCGCCCGCCGCTCCACCGCCCCGTCCCGACGCGCAGGCGGTGGCGGCGAGCAGGCCGATGGTGAGGGCGAGCGAGTACGGCGCGCACCGGGCGCGCGGTCCGCGCCCGAGACCCGGCGCGCGGGGGAGTGAATGCGGTGTCATGATGGCGTCCCTTGGCGTGACGGGTGAACGTGCGGTGCGCGCAGCGACGAGCCGAGCCTACTGCTCGTCGGCGGCCGCGCCGCCGAGGAGCATCCCGCGCATGCGGCCGATCTCGGCCGTCTGATCGGCGCTCACATCGGAGGCGAACTTGAACACCTTGTCGTCCTGCGCCGCCCCCTCCGAGTCGAACAGTTGATCGACCATGGTCAGGGCACCGAGGTGGTGCTGGATCATGTCGAGGAGGAAGAGGCGGTCGAACTCCGAGCCGGTCGCGTGATCGAGCGCCGTCATCTGCTCGGGGGTGAGCATGCCGGGCATGAGGCCGCCCTTCATGTCGGTCATCCCGCTCATGCCCGCCATCCCGCTCATGCCCGCCATGCCCGTCCCGTGCCCGGGCTCGAGATCCGGCTCGGGCACCGTCTCGTGCCGCTCCCGCAGCCAGCGCTGCATCGTCAGGATCTCGTCGCGCTGCGCGACGTCGATTCGCTCGCAGAGGCGACGCACATCGGGACGCGCGCCGTGGGTCGGCGCCCAGCGCGCCATGATCACCGCCTGGGCGTGGTGGGCGATCATTCCCTGCATGAAGTGCACATCCGCCGGTGTGTACGGCGGCCGCCCGCTGTCGGCCCGCGCCTCCTCGGCGGGGGTGAGGCTCCTGCCCCCTGCCCCGCCACTCGGCGTCGCCTGCTGGGCGGCGGCGCCGGACGCCGCGACACCCACCGCGACACCCACCGCGACGCTTCTGGCGATGCCGGCGAGCAGACTCGCAGCGCGGATCGGCCGACCTGGTCTCGTCATGCGATCGTCCCCCTCTCTCCAATCGGTGTCGCGTCCCGACGCTCCGGCGGCCGCCACCGTGTGTACACGACATGTCCCCGGCGTGTACGCGGCGCGCGGACGGACTGTATACAATGGCGGCGCCCCCTTCCCCCCTCCCGTCTCCCCCCGCACTTGGGGGTCATCACCGCACGAGCGGAGAACGTACGAGCCCCCGCCTTCGTTGGTAAGCCTTGGGGGGGGGTCGCGTGACGGGGGCGCCCGGCGGGTGCCGAGACGCCCGTTTCAGGGCGTACCCTTGGCTGCCGACTACTGGGGCGCCGGGGCCCGCCAGGGGCGCGGGGCCTCGAGGACCGGCAGCACACTGGCGAGGGTCGCGTGCGGCCACATCGAGGGGACGCCGCGGATGAACGACACGACCCCGTCGATCGGCGAGCGGATCTCGCCCGTCCGCCTGCCGAGGAAGTCGGTCGTGTAGCCCAGGAGCGCGCCGCGGGTGACCCGGGTGTCGCGGTCGACCGAGGCGAAGAAGAAGCCGGCGCTGTCGGCGGCGAGCCGGGCCCCCGCGCCGTCGAGCCAGACGGGGTGGCGGGCGGGACGAGCGCCGACCGCCTGCACGACGCAATCGAATGATGGGCCGCACCGCCGGACGCGCGGCGCGCGCCGCTCGATCATTCCGAGCTCGGCGAGGACGCTGAGCGAGCCGTCGACGAGCGCATCGACGTCCGCCGGGGCGACGATGCCGCTCCGTCCCGCCTCGGCCACGAGCACCGTCTTGCCGCGCACGAGCGCCTGGCCGGAGAGGGATCGTCCGGTCGCCGGCGCCGCGGGATCGACGTCGGTCACGATCACGTGGTCCAGCCCGAAGGCCAGCGCGAGCCGGAGCCCCGCCGAGTCCTGCGCCGCGCGGCCGCCCCGAAACCAGTAGCTGTACGGGCGGAGGTTCTCGTCGAGGTCACCACCGTGGAGGTCGACGACGACCGTCGCCGGGTCGACCACGTCGGCGGTCAGGAGCGCCAGCGCGCGCTGAGTCTGCGTCCCGGCCGCATCGCCCGGGTAGTTCCCGTTCATGCTCTTCCGGTCGACGGGGTTGAGATGCGGAGTCATCGAGAGGAACGAGGCCACGTTGACGAGCGGCACGACGATCACCGTTCCGGTGAGTCGCGCGGCGTCGAGCCGCGGGATGAGGCGCTGCATGGCGACGATCGACGTGTACTCGGTCCCGTGACTCCCGGCCACGAACGCCACGACCGGGCCGGGGCGGACGCCATTGATCACGGCCACCGGCATCGCGTAGCCCGAGTCGCTGCCGGCCGGGACGGTGATCACACCCGTCGCGGTCGCGCCGCGGGCGGCGGTGGCCGTGCCGACGGTGACGCTCGACGCGTCGCCCTGCTGCGCCGAGGCGGTGGAGACGGCGGGGGCGGCGGCGGCCAGCAGGGCCAGGAGCGTGAGAGCGGAGCGGACGGGATCGCGCATGGACCTCTCGAGGTGGTCTGGTGCGGCTCAGGATACGAGCGGTGGCCGGCGGCGTCCAGCGGGCGGGGTGGCCCGGCGTGGCGCCCGCGCGCCGTCCGCCCCGGGCCCGCCCCCGTGCCGGCGCGGGCCTGCGCGTGCTTCGGCATCGGCGTACATTCGTCTCGGCATCCACTCGGGGACGACGGTGAAGACGCTCGCTCTCATTCTCGCCTTGGCAGGCGCCGCTCGCGCCTCGGCGCAGGCCGGTCACGACGACATCGCCCGCTGGCAGCGCGAAGCGCGCGACGTGACGATCATCCGGGACGACTGGGGCATCGCGCACATCTACGGGAAGACGGACGCCGACGCCGTATTCGGGATGTTGTACGCGCAGGCCGAGGACGACTTCAACCGCGTCGAGATGAACTACATCGACGCCATGGGTCGGCGCGCCGAGGCGGAGGGTGAGGGGCAGGTGTACCGCGACCTCCGGATGAAGCTGTTCGTCGACCCGGACAGCCTCAGGGCGGAGTACGCGGCCAGCCCGGCCTGGCTGCGGAGCCTGATGGACGCCTTCGCCGACGGCCTGAACTACTACCTCTACACGCATCCCGAGGTGAAGCCGCGGGTCATCACGCGCTTCGAGCCGTGGATGGCGCTGAGCTTCACCGAGGGGAGCATCGGCGGGGACATCGAGCGCATCGCGATCGACCAGCTCGAGGCCTTCTATGGACACGGCCCCGTCACGGCCGCGTCGCCTGCCGGTTCGGGGGCGCCGGCCGAGCCCACCGGCTCCAACGGCATCGCGATCGCCCCCTCCAACACGCTGTCGCACCATGCCCTGCTGCTGATCAACCCGCACACATCGTTCTACTTCCGGTCCGAGCTCCAGGTCGTGAGCGACCAGGGGCTGGACGCGTACGGGGCGGTCACCTGGGGGCAGTTCTTCGTCTACCAGGGCTTCAACGAGCGCGCCGGCTGGATGCACACATCGAGCGGCGCCGACAACATGGACGAGTACCTCGAGACCGTCGTGAAGCGCGGCGACCGGTTCTACTACCGGTACGGGGCCGACGAGCGCCCGGTCATCGCCTCGACGATCGTCGTGCCGTACCGGACGGCGAGCGGGATGGAGCGCAAGACATTCACCGTCTATCGCACGCATCACGGTCCGATCGTTCGGCGGGCCGATGGGAAGTGGGTCAGCATCAAGCTGATGCAGGCGCCGATCAAGGCGTTGATCCAGTCGTACACGCGGACCAAGGCGCGGGACTACAAGGCATTTCGGCGCACGATGGAGCTGCACACGAACTCCTCGAACAACACGATCTTCGCCGACGCCGACGGCGACATCGCCTACTTCCACGCCAACTTCATTCCGCGCCGAGACCCCCGATTCGACTGGACCAGGCCGGTCGACGGGAGCGATCCGGCGACCGAGTGGAAGGGGTTGCTGTCGGTGGACGAGACCCCGCACCTGCTGAATCCCGCCTCGGGCTGGCTCTACAACTCCAACAACGCGCCGTGGTCCGCGGCCGGGCCGAGCAGCCCGAAGAAGGAGGACTATCCGAGCTACGTCGAGACCGGGGGCGAGAGCTGGCGTGGGCTGCACGCGGTCCGCGTGCTCGAGAACCGCAAGGATTTCACCCTCCCGTCGCTCATGGCGGCCGCCTACGACAGCTATCTCCCTGCGTTCGCGGCCCTCATCCCGCCGCTGGTGACCGCCTGGGACCAGAGCGCGCCGACCGATCCGCTGCGGGCGAAGGACTCGGCGCAGATCGCGTCGCTGCGCGCGTGGGACGACCGGTGGGGCGCCGGCTCCGTCCCCACCTCGCTCGCGGTCTACTGGGGGGAGGCGATGGCGCGGCGGGCGAGTGCCGCATCGCGGTCCGCTGGCATGGCGGGGGACATCGACCTCGTGCAGCGTGCGACACCGACCGAGCGGCTCGAGGCGCTCGCGGCGGCGTCCGACCGTCTCGCGGCCGACTTCGGCAGGTGGGAGACCCCGTGGGGAGAGATCAACCGCTTCCAGCGCCTGACCGACGACATCGTGGCGACCTTCGACGACTCGAAGCCGAGCATTCCCGTGGGGTTCACGTCGGCGCGGTGGGGCTCGCTGGCCTCGTTCGGGGCGCGGACCTACCCGGGTACCAAGCGCATGTACGGGACGAGCGGTAACAGCTTCGTGGCCGTCGTCGAGTTCGGCGACAGCGTTCGCGCGCGGGCGGTGACCGCCGGCGGCGAGAGCGGCCATCCCGGGTCCAGGCACTTCGACGACGAGGCGCTCCGCTACAGCACCGGCGACCTGCGGCAGGTGTACTTCTACCGGAACCAGTTGAAGGGGCACACCGAGCGGGAGTACCACCCCGGCAGTTGAGCGGCCGGTCGGCACCGGTGTCGGTGGCCGGGGGGCGTGGGCGGCGTGCAATGCCGGGCCGGGCATTCGCGCGGAATGCGAACGGCGGGCGGCATGAATGCCGCCCGTACGGTGGCCGGGGAACGCGGGTGACATGCCGGGCCAGGCATCCGTGTGGGGTGCGAACGGCGGGCGGCATGAATGCCGCCCCTACGGTGGCCGGGGGACGCGGGTGACATGCCGGGCCAGGCATCCGTGTGGGTGCGAACGGCGGGCGGCATGAATGCCGCCCCTACGGTGGCCGGGGGACGCGGGTGACATGCCGGGCCAGGCATCCGTGTGGGGTGCGAACGGCGGGCGGCATGAATGCCGCCCCTACGGTTTCTGGTCATATTGTTCCGATCGGCGGGTTCTGGCATGGGTCTCTACCGGGGTGGGGTGGCGCATGGATCTGGCTGCGGCGAAGGCATTGGTGACGGGCGGCGGCACGGGGATCGGCAAGGCGACGGCCAAGGCGCTCGTCGGTCGGGGCGCGCGGGTGGTGATCGCGGGGCGGCGGGGCGACGTCCTGCGCAAGACGGCGCAGGAGATCGGTGCCATCCCGGTGACCGCCGACGTGACGAGCGAGGCCGACGTGACGCGGCTGGTGGCGACCGTGATCCGCGAGCTCGGCGACTACAACGTGCTCGTGAACAACGCCGGCGCCGGCGTCTTCGCGCCGCTCCTGTCGGTGACGGCGGCCGACATGCGTCGCATCTGGGAGATCAACGTGCTGGGCGCGACGCTCGTCGCGCGGGAGTCGGCTCGGCACTTCGTCGCCCGGCGCACCGGCGCGATCGTGAACGTCTCGTCGACCTCGTCGCAGCGGCCGGGCCCGGGCTCGTCGGCCTATGCGTCGTCAAAGTTCGCGCTCTCGGGGCTGACCGAGGTGTGGCGGAGCGAGCTCCGGAAGGAGAACATCCGCGTCATGCAGGTGAACCCGAGCGAAGTGCTGACGCCGTTCGGCGAAGCTGCCGGCCGGCCGCCGCGCACGTCGGACAGCCCGCGGAAGCTGCACGCCGAGGACATCGGGCAGGTGATCGCCGGCCTGCTGGCGCTGGACGACCGTGTGCTGGTGACCAGCACGACGATCTGGGCCACCAACCCCGAGTCCTGAGCCCTCATCGCCGCGTGCGGCCGCGGGGCACGCCCGATCGCCAGGCGATCGCGTCGCCCTCGCCTCCGCTCCCCGCCCCGTCGCGTCACAGGGCATCGAAATGCCGGTGTGTGGGACACCGAAAAGGTTTGATCATGCCGCATCGGCGATCCCGCCGGGCGGCGTGCGGGCCGGCGTGAGCCGGTTCTTCTGGAGCGTTTCCTCGCCGCGAGTCCTCTTCACGCTGCTCGTCGGTTTAGGGGCGACCGGGACGCTCCTTGCGCCGCGGCTCGGCGGGGCGGCGCTCGCCGGGGTGGCGATCGGCGGTGCGCTGGTCTTCGAGCTCGGGATCGTCGGTCCGCTCTGGCGCAGCCTGCTCCGCTTCGGCTCCGAGCCGGCGCTGACGGTGTCCGCCGGACGCCCGGGCAGCCCGGCCCGCCAGTTGTCCCCGGCCTCTCGCGAGCCTACGTTTCCGGGTCTCGGGCAGTACGGGACGTGGCGCAGCCCGGTAGCGCACCTGAATGGGGTTCAGGGGGTCGCGGGTTCAAATCCCGCCGTCCCGATTCTCATAACGTGATATGCGATCGGCGATTACATGAAGCGCGGATGTAATCGCGTTGTTAGGGCGGGCGTGTGGGGTGCCACCAGGGTGGCACCGACCATAGGCTGTGTAGGGAGGCCGGTGTCGCCAGTGAAGGGATCTACACCTGCACGCGGCTCGCCTTTGTGCTCGCCGCTCACCTCTCCGAGGGCGGGTGTCGAAACAATCGGGACAAGCGCTGGGATACTTCCTTCAACCGGCGATGCGCGCTTCACTCGAAGAGAGCCATCGCGCTGCTAGACACCGTCCCTTCTCCCGCAGGCTCCGCCCTGCGCGGCGTCTTCGCCTTTTCTGGTGCACTCCAGGAGGCGTTCAGTCGTAACGCGCCGGTGCTGGTTTTCTGTTCCTGGGCGCCGAGTGGGTCCCTCCCGGCGTCGGTCGCCTCGTTGATGCTGTGCGCACCGGCGCGCCTACGGAGGGTCCCTCTGAACCTCGAGCTGGGATTCGCTCCGTACACTACGGTCGACAGTGTGGCCCTCGGTCTGGAGCGGTTCGCGATCCGGCGCATCGCCGACGCAAGGAACGGGGCGAGAGTGTACCGGTTCGAACGACGAACCGCATACGCGCGAGACCTTATCAACAGTGACTGGGACTACGCTCTTCAGAGACTGTGTCGCGAGCAGCCCGATCGGTGTCTTGGGATCAACTCCTACCTCGCCGTCGATTGCGTCGAGACCGACGGGACCGTGATCCCGGGGACGCGACCTGTAATAGGCAATCGTGTGCGACGGGGGGAGCAGCGACTGCCGCGGCTACTGGGACTGCGAGCACGAAACTCTAGCACTAGATCAGTCCGCAGGGTCGCCGATACTGACCTCTTGCTTATCAACCTTCATCAGGGCCGCGGAGTCCGCACCGCGGCGCTGACTCACGAGGTGCTGAGCACCCGTGCCGTTTCGCGCCCGACGATCATCCTGGCGGAGAATGCCTCCGAGTTGGCGCGGTTCATGGAGTGTCCGCTTCTTCGTGCTGTGAACCTCTCGCTCGGCTGCGGCCCTTGCCCGTCGCCTCTCAACAACGACTTTGTCGTAATTGGACGAGAGCGAGTGCAGCACGAACAGGAATTTCGTTTCGCCCTCCCTGTCGACGACCTCACTGATGAGGAGCAGAACCTCGTACACCTTGCCTTCGCCGCATGGCGTTCTCGATGGCGGGGCCTGCAGTCCAGCGACCACGAAGCGTCAGCACTCACCGCATTTCGTCGAACCCTTTCTGAGTTGAGGAGGACCCAGCCCTCGATCGCGGATCGGTTTACTCTCGCAGACCGCATATTCGACCGGCTCTCTCCCTCCATAGAGTGCGCGTCCCGGGCGCGGCTACAAGCCGTTGTGAGTCTCGTCGAGGAGTTCGCAGAGACGCAGCCTCATCGGATCGCGCTCCTTGTTGGGAGCAGAACGGACCAGCAGTTCGTGGCAAGTCTGCTAGCCGGCAGGAAGTGGGCGAGCCGGCTGACAATCGACTTGGCGCGGAACGTCGCGGACACGCGAGACACCGCGGATGTGTGCGTCCTATGCGGCTACTTCGGCCCCCTGGCGCTCGATGCCGCGATACGTTTGCGCGCGTCGAAGGTCGCACATGTTCTCGACCCGGTCGAGGCATCCTCAGCTGCGTACGATGCGAGGGTGCAGTGGATGGCCCTGTCGCGTTTGAGTCTGGGGGACGCGGCGGCGGTGCTCCAGCACCTGGAGTCAGAGTTGGTCAAGGCCGCCGGCGGGGTGCGGTCCGGCAGTGCAGAGGAACACGCGACCCTCTTCGAGCATGGCTCTTCCAATACTGGATTCCGCTCAAATGGACCGCAGCTCCACGCCTCGGCGGATGCGCCGGAACTCACGGACGTACTAGACGCCGACCCCGCGGTGTCAATTCGTCTCTCCGACGGTACGCTCTTTAGAGCGAGTGCGCGCCACCGATTCGATATCGTGCGGGTCGGGGCGCCCTACCCGCAGGCTGTTACCGCTGACGAACTGCAGGAAGGCGATCAGGTCCTGCTAGTGAGAGGCGACCATCAACGGACCTTGTCTGACCTGCTTCTGGAGGACATGGACTCTGCGGAACTCCGGAGAGAGGCCGAGTTGCGGAAGGCATGGGCGAGGCTTTGTCACAGCATGGCAATGCGGCGAGATCTGACTGCAAGTACCATTGCCCGAGGTGTTCGAGAGAACGGCGGACACGCGACACCAGAGAGCGTTCGATGGTGGCTGAGAGGCGATGCAGATGCCCGGACACCGAACGATTGGCGGACGTTTCTCGCGTTTTCGACGGTAATGGGGTTAGAGCTGCCAGTGGCAGCGCTGGAGGAATTTTTTTCCGCCATTAGGCGCTGGCGCATCGGCCACCGAAAACGCGGGAGGGATGTGGTGCGCCTACTCAGACTGGCCTGGTTCGGAGGTTTGTCAGCCGCCGATCTGGCTCGCGTCGAGGAGCGCTGGGGACTCGGCGTGCGAGACCTCATTGAGGGCAGCCGAGTCGCAGAAGTAGAGCAGATCGACTTCGACCAAGAGACACCCGAGCCGTGACGCAGTTACCGGCCGATTTAATCAACGGCTTCGCTCGTGCAATCGCCGACCGTTTCGCCGAGTCGGCAAAGGGACTCGACTCTTCTTCCGAGCGGTTCGTCAGGACAAGACCCGCGGAACGGATTCTCTGCGGATTCTTGACTCCCGTGGGAGGGACGCACGATGAGGAGCCGAGCGGAGCCGACCAGGGTCCGCCAGACTTAGTGGCGGACGACAAGTATGAGCAGACACACATTGGCTTCGAGTGGGCCGTGCCACTCGACGCCGTCGGCCGCGGGATTCGGATTACCGTCGAAGCTGAGGCAAACGTGTTTGCCCGCGTGTTGCCGACTTTTGCGGAAGCTCGCGAGAACGCTCGCTTCAATTACCAGGGGGAGGCTCGGCTAGCGGAGGTCTGGCAGCGCTTCGCAATGGCTCGGGGAGCCCAGACCGTGTTTCGCGCCGAGATTGACCTCGACCGCGCTGTCGAGGACGGCGCGTCCTTCGCCGATCTGAGCGACCAGAGTGCGGCCGCGTGGAGAAACATCGGGGCTGCCCACCCTACTCTATTCCCAGGCCGTCGAGATCTCGGCCTTCGGGCGGCCAATCTCATTGACGAACAGGCCTACCGGCAGTGGCTTGCGTCGCTTCAGGGACCCACGCGAGGCCAGCAGCTCGCTTGGAAGCCCGCTATCGATGTGCGCGTCTTCCCCTCACCGACAGAAGCAGGTGCGGTGCGACTGCTATTGAGGCTTGTGAACTTTTCCGAGCCGGTCGACCGTCGCGGTGCAAGCTTCGTCGACCCGCGCCTCTATGCCGTAGCGCTGCGTGCATCAGTACCGGTAGAGGCTCATATACCAAGTGAGTTTCGCATTCTTCCTAACAGCTACCGGTACGACCGGCGAGTCGAGGCAATCGGTATCAACTGCCAGCCGCGGGCGAGCCGCATGCAAGGGGAGATCTGCATCAGCGGCGAAACCGTGCCGGTCACACCAACGCCACGGCTCGTCCCGAGGGAGGTCACTGGTGGCACCCCTGCGTTCAGCGTGCTAGCCGATTCGCAGGCTGGGACCCATGTGCTGCGGGCGATCCTCGAGAGCATGGAAAGGTACGACCGCGAAGATTGGGCGCAGAGGGTTAACAGCCTAAGCCGGGACGAAGAACGTAAGGACGCCCAGCAGGCTCGCGAGGCCTTCAGGATGGAAATCGCTAGCTTCCGCGCGGGTGTCGAATTGCTATGCGCGGACGGCGCCGCTCCTGCTGCATCAGCGTTCCGACTCATGAACGAGGCGATGCTGCGAGCGGGGCGGGGGCGAAGGCGCCCGATCACCAAGTGGCATCTATTCCAGATCGTCTTCATCGTCTCGTCTCTGCCGGGGTTGGTGGCCGCGTCCGATGAGTCCGCGACCCGGACGGAGTCACCACTCAGCATTCTTTGGTTCCCAGCGGGTGGGGGCAAGACTGAAGCCTTTCTTGGTCTGATTGTTTGGCACGCGTTCTTTGACAGATTGACGGGCAAGGAGCTGGGGGTCACCGCCTTTCTCAGGTATCCGCTCCGACTCTTGACATACCAGCAGCTGCAGAGAGTAGCCTGGGTTCTTGGTCAAGCCGAGGAGATCCGCCTGGAGCGGCAGGTGCCGGGACATCCGTTCAGCCTCGGGTACTACGTCGGCGAGTCGACTACCCCAAACTCCATCTCCGACACCGAGCACGAAAAACTGCGAGCCGATGGCGTGCCTGGGAATTGGCAGCGGATCTTCAGGTGCCCGAGCTGCGGACAGCGATCCGTCAACCTTCGTTACAACTCCGATCTCCGACTAATAGAGCACTATTGCCAGTCGGCCAGGTGTAGAACGCGAGGTGGACGCCTACCGGTGTTCATTGTCGACGACGACCTATACCGATACTTGCCCACGGTCATTGTCTCAACGGTAGACAAACTCGCTCTGCTGGGCCAGAACCGCCGGTTCGCGCAGTTCTTCGGCAGGTTCGAGCTCTACTGCTCGGCACATGGCGCCGCCTATCGCGGAAGCAACAGAAAACTCTGCCAGGCCTCGTCTGAGGCGGCGGCAGGCCGAATAATCCACGAGTGTGGGGGCGTCGCTGTGCTGCGCCCGCCTTTCATACGCCCGGCCCCCAGCCTGCACGTGCAGGACGAAATGCACCTTCTGCGCGAGAGCCTCGCAACCTTCGACTCTCATTACGAGACTGCCGCTCTCAAACTGCAGCAAACTATCGACAGTAGCGCGAGCGGTTGGGCCCTCATCGGTGCGACCGCCACCATCGAAGGCTATCGGGAACAGGCCAGCCACCTGTACCTGCGCGACGCGGTGCGGTTTCCCGCGCCAGGCCCAGAAGCCTACGAGAGTTTCTACTATACAACCGATCGAGAGCTGCTCGGGAGACTGTACATTGGCGTCCTCGGTGTCGGACGGACGCATACACCATCCGTCGCTCGGGCAATCGCTCTCCTATTCGGTGTTGTTGAGCGTGCTCGGCTCGATGCACGTCGCGACCTGCAAGCTGCCCAAGAATACCTTGGGTTGCCGATTGCATCCGCGGAGCAAGTTGAATTGCTCGCCTTCCTCTACGAGATCATCCTCACCTATGTGCTCACACGGAAGGGGGGAGACCAGGTTAGCGAGGCTGTAGATACGCGCGTACGGCGCGACATCGAGGAATTGGCTGGCGGCAATCTCAGGATTGAAACGTTCAATAGCAACGTCGACATGCCTCACATGATCTCAACCATGGAGGAGATTGAGGCGGGCACCCAACAGACTCCAATTGGGGAACGTGTACGCGGGGTCGTAGCAACGAACATCATTAGCCATGGCGTAGATGTGGACCGATTTAATGTGATGGTGTTCGCTGGCCTGCCGCGCCAGTTCGCCGAGTACATCCAAGCGTCAGCGCGTGTTGGACGACAGGTTCCAGGAATCTCAGTGCTCATTGTGACCCCTCAAGCTGAGCGCGATCGGAGCGTCTTTGACCGATTCGACAAGTTCCATCAGTACGTCGATCGTCTGGTCGAGCCAGTACCGGTGAATCGGTGGTCGGAGCCTGCATTGGAGCTGACGCTACGAGGCATCCTGGCAGCGTATCTGATGGGCGCTGCACCGACGACGTTGGGACGAGAGATCTACCTAGTAGATCATGTCAAAGAACTGTTCGGACGTATCGGCGCTGAGGCTCTCGAAGAGCGGCGAGTCATCCAATGGATTACAGACGCGGTCGGGGGCAACTGCCCTCAGGCCCCACCACGATTCAGGGAAGTTGTTGAGAGGCTGGCGGGGCGTTACTACGGACAGGTCACAGGGGCCGCGCACGATAGAAATCGCGACACTCTCAACTCATTCCTGGATGCAATGCGCAGTCTCCGAGATGTCGATGACCCAGCCTGGATACGTGTGGGCAGCCAGGCCGACGTCGATGTGTTGGCACAACTAGGGATGTAACATGGCGGAACGCGCGCTCGAGATGGTGCGGAGTGTCTCGCAGCTTCTCTTCTCGTATCTGCCCGAGCGGACGGTCAGCTGGGAGGACGGCGGCGGCGTAGTTCGTCTCGGTACGCCTCGATTAGAGAGTGCCTGGCCTCCTTCTGAGGCTGCTTTTGTTCTCCGGGAGATCGGAGAGTATCTCGAGCGGTGGCGTGCGAGGGGCGGCGTGGTTGACAGTCGTTACCCCCCTGTCAGTCGGACTGATCGGTTCACGGTCGGAACCCCGCGCGGTATCTCGGCGGCCCTTCTTCGAACTGCGTTCTACTGTCGGAACTGTTTCCGTTTCTTGCCCCGTCTTCGGGTCGGTGCGAATCGGCTCCAGTGTCCGGAGTGCCGGCGGGCGACTCTGCGGCAGGTAAGCTATGTGTTCGTGCACGGATGCGGCGAACTCACACCAATTCGGGCCGCGATACCGTACGAGAGCACCGATCATCCCGGGACTATCTTCTGGGGACCCATCCGCTGCCGACAATGTGCCGATGGTGGTGTATTGCGGATTGACGCTCGATCAGAGCGCCTCAGCGCGCTGCGGATCGTGTGCGACAGATGCAGTGGTGAGGTCATTGGGCGACCGTTGGCACGCTGCCCCTTTTGCCTGCCCCGCCTATTTCATGACCCGACCGGCCATGCCGGGCAGCTGGCTTTTCGCACAGCGATGCGGATTACGAGGCACTCCGCAAACAATGCGTATTATCCTCACTCGATCACAATCCTACGCCTAGACAGGCCGCGTACACTGCAAGTGTCTGAGGAGCTCGACTGGTTGCAGACGCTCCTCCCTCGTGACGAGCGTGCGGCCCCGACGGGTGTCGCAGCTACGTTGTCTGAATTGGTGGAGCGGCTTGCCCGCGCCGAGGCAATCGGAGACAACGTGCTCGCTGCTGAAATACGGGCCACGATTGCCGGCGCGGCTGCTGCGCCGCCCGCACCGAACGCATCTCATGCCGGTGGACCAGCTCCAACTCTGCAGCCCGATGTCCTTCAAGGAGTGAGAGAGAGTATCGCGCTTCTCTCTACGGTTCGTCGGACGAGCATCAGCGTCTTATATGGCGGGCTTGCGGCCGACGGCAACGGGCGAACACTCGATCCGACTCCACTTTTGCAGCGATTGGGATTGCGCAAGATTGAAGTGGTAGAAGACCTCCCGGTAATCACTGCGGTCTTCGGCTATTCGCGCCGGTCGCCTGATCCAGACTACCAGGAGGAACGAGCTGCCGAGCGGTTCCCCACCACCCTAAGACCATTTCCAACCCTGGATGACGACGCTGCCAGAGTGCTTGGAAAGCCACAAGCCTCCGGAACGACGCCGATTCTTGCCCGCGAGGGCGCTCACGAAGGGTTCGCCCTCTATCTCAGTCCAGAGTCAGTTCTCGAGTGGTTGGAAAAGTCCCGTTACGTGTTTGCGGGTGACACGACACGGGCACGCATCGTTTCGATGCTTCAGCGACTGGAGCCTGTTGACAAGTTTGGCGACGAGATTTGGCGGTGTCCCCTACGACGTCTCGTCTTCGGCTTGCTGCATAGCCTGTCCCACTGTGCGATGCGAGCACTCGGACGCACAGCCGGTCTAGAAGAAACAAGCACCTCGGAGTACATATTTCTCCCCTTGCTGTCAACCGTTGTGTACTCAACCGCTAGCACCCCCCTCGGTGGCGTTCGCGCCACCGCCCGTGACCGGCTCGTTGAATTCCTCGAGACTCTTCAACGGGAGGCGATGCGCTGCTTGTACGACCCTGACTGCTTGCAAAGGGCCGGTGCGTGTCACGGGTGCATTCATGTGCCCGAGATTGGGTGTCGGGTCTTCAACCATGGACTGTCAAGGGCTTTTCTAATCGGCGGCCACGCGCCCTGGGCATCGAGCGCGCACCGAGAGGCGGTGCCCAGCTTCTGGGCTCAAACAGCGCAAGTGCAGGCTTAGCGGCGTGCAGGACTCCGCCTGGGAGGAGTATTACGCAGCCGCACTCACAGCACCAGCGGTTGTCGACGCGCTAGAGAGGGTTCTAGCTCGTAACATCGCCAATGGGGAGCTCTCGCTCGATGACGTCCGTGCAGGGATACCCGCCGGCTGCAACTATGACCAGGTGATCGGCGTCCTGGGTGCCTTCGTTCGTCTTGGCATCGTGAGCGAAAATGTCAAGCATGTCTACAGGGTATCTGAGTCGGCCTTCGGTGCGAGCCTGAGCCAGCGAAGGCGCGCTCGTGAGGCTATCGGTTGGGCAGCCAAACGCACTCCGCACACGTTTGGCGACTTGTTGCTGTCAGCGCCAGCTGCCGGAAAGACACAGGCTGGGTTCGCGTTCGAGCGCGACTTCGCGGATTTGCGCACGAGTCTCCGCGCGCTCGTTGCCTCGGCACGCGTAAGCCTCCTCCTAGCTTCACCATACTGGGATCGAGAGGTTGCAGCGGATTTGGGTTCCTTGTTCGAGAGAAGGCTGGAAGCAGGCATCAGCGTGAGGCTGCTGGCGCGGCGAGCTCCGGTAGGCTCTCCAAGCGCCGATGCCCTGAGACTTATTCATGCGGTCTTGCAGCGCCGGGCATCTTGTGAGATCCGCGTCCTTGAGGAGCCCTCAAGGCTCGATCCGTTTGGAGCGGCGACCTTCCATTTCAAAATGGCGGCCGCGGACGGGGAGAGGGTCTATATCGGTTCCGCGAACTTTAACACGGCCGGGTTGGCTTCGCGGTGGGAACTAGGGGTTCTGCTCACGGGCCGACATGCAGAGGACGTGGCGGGCCTGGTCAGCGCGCTCTTCGAGTCTGCGCGCCCGTACGAGGCGGGATGAAGGCACACGGCAGCCGGCGGGAGCGTGGTGCCTATTATACGCCCGAGCCACTAGCGCGCTTGCTCGCCGACTGGGCCATCCACTCTGGCACCGACGTCATCATAGATCCAGCAGCCGGGCGAGGCGAGCTGCTAGACGCCGCGGCGCGACGAGTTACACACTTAGGTGGGGGTTCCGCGAAGTCCATCTGGGGAGTGGAGTTTCATCCCCACACGTTCCTGCGGCTGGGAGAACGTTGCAGAGCACGCGGAATCCCCATCGAGAACGTACTAAAGGGTGACTTTTTTGAACTCTGTGGTGAGATACCGGAATGCGACGTGATCCTGGCCAATCCGCCGTACGTTCGACATCACGATGTACCGGTGCGTGCCCTTGCGCGGATGCGAGAGGCAGTCCGCAAGATCGATGTCAAACTTGATGGCAAGGCTTCGAGCTGGGCCTACTTTGTCATCCGGTCAGTAGCACTGTTGCGGACCAACGGACGGTTGGGGGCCGTCTTGCCGGGCGACCTAATCAACACCGACTACGGGCGGCAGGTTTTGGAATACCTGCGGCAGGCTTTTCGGCGAGTTCTACTCGTGTACTGCAATGGCTCCGTTTTCGAGGATCTGCAGCTCAAGGTGGTCCTCGTGCTCGCGGAAGGATACGGCGCAGGAGCACCAGAGAGGGACAGCCTTCGAATTGGCTCTATAACGATCGGACCGGACACTCCTAGTCTGCCGGATCTTGCTGACACGCGCGATTGGACGGCCGGCGAACGCGGCCCAACGATACTAAACGGGCGTGCCGCAGGAGCAAGAGAGTTGATGCAGCGCCTCCGTGGAGCGGCCGGCCTGCGGCGCCTGGGAGAGGTGGCCAAACTCAGCATAGGGTACGTTGCTGGGGACACCCAATTCTTTCACCTATCCGATGAGCGCCGGAGGAAGCTGCGGCTACCGAAGTCAGACTTGAAGCGGGTAGTATGTCGAGGCAGCCAAATCAGCGGGACCGTGTTCACGGACCACGATTGGTTGGCCCTCTCTCAGGCTGACGAGCGATGTTGGTTGCTTTACCCGCGCGACGACCATTCGACTGTTACGCGAAAGCTTATCCGGCGTGGATCCCGGCATGGGGTGTCGCGGCGGGCGAAGTGCGCGTCGCGACGTCCGTGGTGGAGAATCGGACTCGGAGACCTCCCGTGCGCCTTTATGCACTATATGGGTACCCGCCCTCGCATTATTACCAATATTGCCGGCGTGTACGCCTCAAATTCGCTCTACTCCTTGAGTGGTCTCCATCCGAACACAGCGGCGTCGTTGTCGGTCTGCTCGATCACGTCGGTGTTTCAAATGGATGCTCTGCTGGAGGCGCGGGAGCTTGGCGGCGGTCTGCGTAAGCTTGAGCCGCGCGACGCAAAGTCTCTACAGCTGCCGGCTATTGATGTAGCCAGGGAAGCCGTGGACAACGTCGACCGCCTCGTCCGATGCGGCGAGTGGAGCAGGGCAATCGAGCTTGCCGACGAAATCGTGCTAGAAAAAGGCCTTGGCTGGGAGCCAGGCCTAATCCGGGAGCTCCAAGCCGGCCTCCGTGCGTTGGCCGATTGCGGGCGCAGCGGCGCCGACGGCATCGACGCTCGAGCCTTCCCGCGTGCAGATCGAGGGCGGAGTCCAGCTCGCGCGGAAGTTTCGGACGAAACGACTCGTGCCGGAAGTATACGACTGCGGATTTCGGCTGATGCTGATCCCTCGTTTCGCTCGATGCTGATCGCCCGTTTCGGTCCAAGCTGATCGCTCGTTTCGGCGGAAGCTGATCACCCATTTCGCTCGATCCTGGTCATCGGGTCGGGGGGCCGCGGGATCCTACCGGCGGCGCTATCTCCTTCCGGGACTCTTTCCCGGAGCGAGGTTGTGCCAGCCGAGAGGGTAGCCATGCGGAAGGTGATCGAGGTCCTGCGCCTGCGATTCGATCAGGGGCTGAGCCACCGCGCCATCGCGCGAGCACTTGGGCTCGCGCAAGGCAGCGTACAGGCGTACCTCGCGCGGTTCGAGACGAGTGGCGTCGGCTGGCCGGTCCCGCCAGAGCTCGACGAGGCGACGCTCGAGCGCCAGCTCTTCAGACGGCCGCCGATCCCAGCCCCGGCGACGCGCCCACTCCCGGATTGGGCCGGCGTACACGAGGAGCTCAAGCGGAAGGGGGTGACGCTCCAGCTCCTCTGGCAGGAGTACAAGGCGCGACGCCCGGACGGCTACCAGTACACGCAATTCTGTCGGCACTACCATGGGTGGGCGGAGACGATCGATCCCGTGCTCCGCCAGGTGTATGTCGCTGGGGAGCGCACGTTTGTTGTGCAAGATCACCCAAACTCGCGCAGTCCACGAACAGGCAAGTTTGCGCGGTTGGGTCGTGCAGTTTAGTGGTGCTTCTCCTCCTGTTTGTCCCGGGGGTGCATGCCGGACTCCGGTCG
>Ga0070738_10002641_pt1 | contig 26516 bp, 25 predicted proteins | sample Coa_R2_2_FD_66446 | JGI IMG/M metagenome (GOLD analysis project Ga0070738, IMG submission 66446) | Surface soil microbial communities from Centralia Pennsylvania, which are recovering from an underground coalmine fire - Coalmine... | ecosystem: Environmental > Terrestrial > Soil > Unclassified ...
GAAATTCTTGCAGTACTTTCCCCATCATGATTTCAGCTTCACCATGGGCATAACTTTCGGCATTGTCGAAAAAATTAATACCATTATCAAACGCAGTGTGCATCAGGGTTTTTGCTAAAGATAAATCCACTTGTTTGCTGAAGGTAATCCATGAACCAAATGAAATTTCACTTAAACGAATGCCGGCACGGCCTAGTTTGTTGTATTGCATACTATATTCCTATAACTATTTTCTAAGCGATTTAATTCCTTGAGCGAGAAGCATTTTCATTAAGGACTGGTAAGGGATATCTTCCTTATTGGCCAGGATTTTAATTTCATTCAAAAGGTCTTCGGGTAGACGAAGAGATATGGTTTTCGTCGAAGGTTTTAAATGAGGAAAGCTGGCCAATTTAGCATTACCCCAATCAAGGTACTGAGTAGAATCATGCTTTTTCCAAAAAGCTTCTTCTTCCGTGAGATTTTTAAATTTAGGTATTTTTTTAAAATTGCTCATAGAATTTTCTCTCCTTTCTGCTCATGTCGCGAGCTGAAATCACTCGAATTAATTGCTTTCTGATGGTAAAAGCAATAAATAATTTTCGATCCGAATCAGTTTTACCCAATACATAAAAGCGACGTTCATTTTGAGAATGCTTTGTATCTTCGTTTAATAATAAAGGCTCATTGAAAAATACTTGTTCGCATTCCCAGGGGGAAACGCTATGTTTATTAGTGTTTTTATCCTGGTTTGCCCAATCCCAATCAAAGCCAAGATTTTCTTTAAAGATAATTTCATCCATAAATAAAATTGTATATTATAAATGTATACAAATCAATTGTCATGGTTCCCGTGAAAATAGAACTCCAAGGTTAACATTTTTAACTCAGCCAAATTTTCACATTTATTAACAGCTGAGCAAAATTCAATTTTATTCTTCAAGCAACGCCCATAATATTTGGCTAATTTTCGGCCTTCTACTATTGCAATTTTTTCACTGCCCAATAAAATAGCTAGTTTTTCAATATGCGTGATAAACATCGAGCCAATGTCCTGATGAGAAGGAAGAGAAAATTTTTCTTGCTGCATTTCTGTTATTAATTTTCTAATCAACCAGGGTTGGCCCACACCGGCACGCGCAATCATGACGCCAGCACAACCCGTCGCAAACATTTTTTTTAACGAATCCACACAAGCGATATCACCATTACCAATCACAGGAATGGAGAGGGCTTCAACAAAAAATTGGATTTCATCATAGCGACAAGGTGTCTCATATTGCTCCGTCCAATGTCGGCCATGCACGATTAGAAAATCCGTTCCGGCTTCACTGACTACCTTTACAATTTCTTGATTATATTTTTCATCACTTTCGCCATCGACTCGAATTTTAATGGAGACTGGCACCGAGGTATTTTGTTTCATCGCGCAAATTAATTGATATAATTTTGCAGGATTAGCTAACAAACTCGAACCTGCTCCTTTGCTACGAATTTTTTTCACCGGACAGCCGCAATTCAAATCGATGAGATCAGCACCATAATCGGTTACACGTTTGGTTGCTTCTGCTAATTCGGAAGGATTATTACTCGATAATTGAAAACAGACGGGGCCTTCTTCGGGATCTTTTTTTATAAAACGTTCTAAGGCAGCTTGAGAATGGTGGAGAATGGTTTTACAAGAAATCATTTCTGTACACGAAAAAGCAGGTCGACTATAGTACCAAGTTAAACGACGAAAAGGCGCAGAACTCACACCCGCTAAAGGCCCTTGGATAAGATTAACAGGAAAGGTTTTATTTCCGAGCGTGATGGGCTTGATCAAATTAAGAACCTTTTATTTTAAAAGGAGTTATTTTGCCATTAGATTTGCTCAAATTAAATAGATATGGTATTTAAGGGCCTGAGTATTCTTAAAAAAAGCAAACGAGGAAAATAACAATGAAATATGCAACGCTTAAAAAGGATGATAATTATAAGGCAGTCGTGTCATTGGATATTGCGTTAGAAGAATATCTGGAAAATTACAGTTCAGCATCTGTTTTAAATAGATTGCCTAGTCTATTGAAAGAACTTAAAAATACAATAAATGACATGAAAAAAATTAGTGCTAAAACAGGGATTGCAAAATTAGATCCGCAAATAAAGAATAGTTTAATTTACATTGCGGGCGAAGCCATACAATTGCATGAAATTTTAACTAAACTTAAAGAGAAACAACCTTCTGAAGCGAAAAAGCAAATTTTAAATCGAATAAGTCGAATCCAAGCATTCCGAGAATCTACAAGCGCACTTATTCTACATATTGCTAATGATGAAAGAATAGACCACACTACAAATGTGAGTGTTACTCTTAAAAAAAATATAATAGCTGAAATTAAATTTAAAATTAATCGCCCTTCCTTTTTAACGTCAACATTATCCCTATTCTCTCATAGAAAACGCGGTGAAGACCTGTGTCATTGGAAGGGAAACGAAGTCATGAAACAGGAAATAAAAAGAATGTTTGAAGGCCAAACATTTGTTAGTGTGGCCGCTCATTTAGTTGAGAAAGGCTATTCGGTCAGTATTAAAACGATACCTCAACTTCAAGATGCCTTATATGACTTATGGACAGCAAAATTTAATAATCCTTCTAATTTGCGTGTAGAAAAATCTGCATCGAATGAAGCGCTAGGAACCTTAGTTTCTCAGCTTAAGAAAACAATAGAAGCCGGTGAAGAAAATTTTGAAGCTTTTTGGCTAAACATGAAAGCATTTGGTATAGAGAACCGCGATAATCCTAAACATCCCAATCATGTATTTATTGATAGCTGGGAAATGTTAAAAGATTATTATTTCAATGCCAATTTCGATTTTAATTTCAATCGACAAACTATTTCCCAGCAGTTACATGAGGCAGCAAGCGAGTTTCGGTTTGTCTACCGATAAGCTATAAGAGTTAACATGCTCGCGGCATTTTCCAAGCTTGCCTCAATTAGGACAAATATGGTACTGTATGCGCCAGATTAAATAATTAGGCCTTATTTCCCATGTTACGTATTGGTAAATTAACCGACTATGCCATGCTTATCCTAAGCCAAATGGCCAAGGAGCCTTATGCTGTCTTAAGCGCGACATCACTCGCGGACAAGCTGCATTTAATGCCCCCTACGGTTAGTAAAGTGCTTAAAATGCTATCTGAAGCACAGCTAGTCCAGTCTGTGCGCGGGGCAGAAGGAGGTTATCACCTCGCTCGCGAAGCAGTGGCAATTACCATCTCCGACGTGATAACCGCAATGGAAGGCAATGTGGCAATGACCGAATGCTGCGAAAGCCCGGGTCTTTGTGTCATCGATACACTCTGTGCGGTACGGGAAAACTGGCTTAAAATCAATGGCTTAATTAGTGATTTACTCAAAGGACTGACGATTGCTGATTTACTTAAGCCCTTATCTCCTACTCGTGTCATAGAAGGGTTACTCCATGACAAATAAACTTATTCAGGACGTCGTCCAAAAGCAATATCCTTATGGGTTCGTTACGGCCATCGAATCGGATACGCTCGCGCCTGGTTTAAATGAAGACGTTATTAGGCTGATTTCTGCTAAGAAAAATGAGCCCGCTTTTATGTTGGAATGGCGTTTACAGGCATTCCGCCATTGGCAAACCTTAACGCCGCCTGTCTGGGCCCATGTACATTATCCGGAAATTGATTATCAAAATATTATTTATTATTCCGCGCCTAAATCAACAGCCGATAGGCCTAAAAGTTTAGAGGAAGTTGATCCTAAGCTGTTAGAGACTTACAAAAAATTAGGCATCCCCTTGCATGAGCAAAGCCGTTTGGCGGGAGTCGCGGTGGATGCCGTATTTGATAGTATTTCGGTTGCCACTACCTTCAAATCAAAGTTAGCCGAAGCCGGCGTGATTTTTTGCTCTTTCTCAGAAGCTGTCCAGAAACATCCGGAGCTTGTCGAACACTATTTAGGGACAGTGGTTTCTTATCGCGATAATTTTTTCGCTGCCTTAAACGCGGCGGTATTTAGCGATGGTTCTTTCGTTTTTGTGCCAAAAGGCGTGCGGTGTCCCATGGAATTGTCGACCTATTTCCGTATCAATACTGCAAAAAGTGGTCAATTCGAGCGAACCTTGATTGTGGCAGAAGAAGATAGCTATGTCAGTTATCTGGAAGGCTGCACCGCCCCGATGCGTGATGAAAATCAATTACATGCTGCGGTTGTTGAGCTTGTTGCATTAGATCGTGCACAAATCAAATATTCGACGGTACAAAATTGGTATCCAGGGGATGAAGAAGGTCGCGGTGGTATTTTCAATTTTGTCACGAAGCGCGGACATTGTCGGGGTGCACATTCAAAAATTTCGTGGACACAAATTGAAACAGGCTCTGCTATCACGTGGAAGTATCCCAGTGTGATATTACAAGGTGATCATTCTATCGGTGAATTTTATTCTGTGGCGCTCACGAATCACTATCAGCAAGCAGATACCGGCACCAAGATGATTCATATCGGCAAAAACACGCGCAGCACGATTATTTCTAAAGGTATTTCCGCTGGCCGCGGCCAAAATACCTATCGAGGTTTAGTGCGTATGTTGCCGGGGGCTGCGAATGCCCGAAATTATACACAATGCGATTCTTTACTCTTAAGCGCCACGTGCGGTGCGCATACCTTTCCTTACATCGAAGTGAAAAATCCGACAGCCCGTGTGGAGCATGAGGCTTCGACCTCGAAGATTGGGGAAGATCAATTATTTTATTGCCGTCAGCGTGGCTTGCGTACAGAAGATGCTATTTCGATGATCGTCAATGGATTTTGTAAACAAGTATTTAATGAATTACCAATGGAATTTGCTGTTGAAGCACAGAAATTACTTGAAGTGAGTTTAGAGGGGAGTGTGGGTTGATGTTAGCGATTAACAATTTACATGCGTCTATTCAAGACGAGAAACAACAAACGAAATCAATTCTGCAAGGTGTGAATTTACACATCAAGCCAGGTGAAGTGCATGCCATTATGGGCCCCAATGGTTCGGGGAAAAGTACCTTGGCGAATGTGTTAGCAGGACATCCTGATTATCAGGTAACAGCAGGTTCTGTTACTTTAAATGGTGAAGATATTTTATCTTTAGAACCAGAAGCTCGCGCTGCACGCGGATTATTTCTCGCTTTTCAATATCCAACAGATATCCCTGGCGTCAATAATATGTATTTTCTCCGCACTGCTTTAAACAGTATACGCAAACAAAAAAATTTACCCCCCCTCGATGCGGCTGATTTTTTAACGTTAGTTAAAACCAAAATAAAAGAAGTTGGTTTAAACGAAACTTTCTTGCATCGCGCAGTCAATGAAGGATTTTCTGGCGGTGAAAAAAAACGTAACGAAGTCTTACAAATGCTGATGCTAGAACCCAGTTTCATTATTCTCGATGAAACAGATTCTGGTCTGGATATCGACGCCTTACAAATGGTAGGCCGTTGTGTCAACAGCTTGCGAAATGGTGAGCGCGGTATGTTGGTGGTGACGCATTATCAACGATTATTAGATTATATTCAGCCGGATGTAGTGCACGTCATGGCAAAAGGCCAGATATTAAAATCAGGCGATAAAACATTAGCGTTGGAGTTGGAAGAGAAAGGGTACAGTTGGCTATGAACTGGGATACTTTTGTAAAAACAAGCTTGCCTACCCGTAAGCAGGAACGGTTCAAGTATACTGATTTTACTTTTCTTGCGAAGAAAACGTTTCCGCTTGCAAAACCAATTGATCCAGCGCGCCTACGTAAGGCGATTCACCAACATCGCTTACAACGTGGGGATGCGATTTTATTGGTATTAGTTAACGGATATTTCATGCGGGCTCTCTCTGATATGACGAAACTGCCGAAGCAGGTAAGTGTCTGCAACTTAAGCGAAGTAAAAACTTCAACTCATTGGACGCTACCTATCGATGCTAACAAATATCCTTTTGCCAATTTGAATACGTCTTTATGTACAGATGGAGTGTTTTTACAATTGCCTGATCACTATGAATTAGAGATGCCCATTCATCTTCTTTCTATTACACTCGGCGAAGAAGAATTTGCTGCACATCCAGCTAATTTATTCGTACTAGGCGAAAAAAGTAAATTGACTGTAGTAGAAGAATATTTTTCCTGTACTGATCAAGCCTATTTAATGAATATTGTAACGACCTGTATTCTCAACAAACACGCTGATCTTACTTACTATAAAATTCAGCAAGAAGGCAAAAAAGCCACTCATTTCTCACACCTCTTTATTCAGCAAAAACAAGATAGCCACGTTCGTCTAACTTCATTTGCTTTCGGCGGTACTTTCGCGCGCGATGAAATTGCAGTGACGTTACAGGAAACAGGTGCAACCTGTCATACTGCTGCTTTTTATCATCCGCAGCAAGATAATCAATATATTGATTATCACGTGGATATTCATCATATGGCGCCGCTCAGTCAAAGTGATATGCTATACAAAGGGATACTTGAAAATAAATCACGCGCGGTATTTAACGGCAAGTTACAAGTAGAAAAAGACGCACAAAAAATTGTCGCGCATCAAGCTAATCACAATTTATTACTCTCGCATGAGGCAGAAGTCTATTCCAAACCTGAATTAGAAATTTACGCGGATGATGTGAAATGCAAACATGGTGCGACGACTGGCCAAATTGATCAAGAAGCGCTTTTTTATTTGCGCGCCCGTGGCATTGAAGAAAAAACAGCGAGAGAAATGTTGTTAGAAGGGTTTTCAGAAGAAATTATGCAGCGTATCACCCACGCGGGTGTGAAATTACGAGTAGAAGAGATGGTGCAATGGCGATGAGACGAGATGATTTTCCTATTTTGCAGGAAAAAAATCGAAATAAACCGATTATTTATTTCGATAGTGCTTCTTCGGCGCAAAAGCCGCGGCAAGTAGTGGAAGCCATTGCTGATTTTTATTATCGTGGTTATGCCAACATCCATCGTGGTATTTATGAATTAAGCGAACGTTCTAGCGAGCTATATGAAAATACGCGTGCGCGGGTAAGACAATTTATTAATGCACGCCATGCAGAAGAAATCGTTTTTGTACGCAGTACGACCGAAGGCATTAACTTAATTGCCCAAGCGTATGGCCGCTCACATTGGCAAGCGGGTGATGAAGTGATCGTGAGTGAGATGGAACATCACTCGAATATTGTTCCCTGGTATTTATTGAAAGAACAAATGGGTATTAAATTAAAAATTATTCCTGTCACCGATGAAGGCACGCTTGATTTAGAGGCTTACCAGAAACTATTTTCATCGCGAACGAAGCTAGTTGCTGTTACGCATGCCTCGAACGTATTGGGAACGATTAATCCTATTAAAGAAATAACAGCGGCTGCACATGCGCATTCTGTTCCAGTGTTAGTCGATGGGGCCCAAGCTGCTCCCCACATGCCCGTGGATGTGCAAGACCTAGATTGTGATTTTTATCTTTTTTCCGGCCATAAACTCTATGGTCCTTCAGGTGTTGGGGTGCTGTATGGCAAGAAAACGTATTTAGATGCCATGCCGCCTTATCATGGAGGAGGCGGGATGATTGAGACAGTTTCATTTTCAAAAATCCATTTTGCAAAAACCCCGCATAAATTTGAAGCGGGTACGCCAGACATTGCGGGTGTTATCGGCTTACAAGCTGCAATTGATTATGTACATGGCATCGGTATGGAAGCTATTTTTGCGCATGAGCAATTATTATTAGCATACGCTCAACCAGCATTAGCAGCGATTCCAGGCTTGCGCCTGATGGGTACGGCTCCCCACAAAGTCGGCGTGATTTCCTTTGTGATGGAGCATATTCATCCTCATGATTTAGGCACTGTCTTAGATCATGAAGGTATTGCCGTTCGTGCGGGTCACCATTGTGCGCAACCGTTGATGGAACGTTTTGGTGTACCCGCAACGGTAAGAGTGTCGTTTGGTCTTTATAATCATCAACAAGAGATTGATAAGCTAGTCGAAGCGATTCAATTAGCCAAGAGGTTATTTTCCTAATGTCATTACGCGAATTGTATCAAGAAATTATTGTCGATCATGGCAAACAGCCGCGCAACCTGGGCCAATTAGCGGACGCCACGCATTCCCAGACAGGCCATAATCCGCTCTGTGGTGATCGATTAACATTATATCTCGTTACGCGCGGCGAGCAGATTGAAGACGTGCGGTTTGAAGGCAGCGGTTGTGCGATTTCTGTGGCCTCAGCTTCTCTCATGACAGAAGTGATTAAAGGTAAAACAATCAGCGAAGTGGAAGCACTTTTTCATCAGTTTCATGTGTTAGTGACGGAAGGTAAAGCTGACGAAGCAGAATTGGGTAAGTTAGCTGTTTTTAGCGGTGTGGCTGAATTTCCTATCCGCGTAAAATGTGCCACCTTAGCGTGGCATACATTGAGAGCGGCACTTCTCAATGAAATGAATCCTATCAGTACGGAGTAACTAGCGATGAGCGTAGATATTAAGGTAACGGATGCTGCTTGTACTTACATCAAGAAAAAAATTGAGAAAGAGAAAGGAATAGGTTTTCGATTATCGGTTAAAAAAACAGGTTGCTCGGGATATTCCTATTCACCATCGATTGTTAATAAGATGATCGCAACCGATATTTCCATTAAGAAAAACGGTGTTTCCATTTTTATCGACCCGACGTGGTCGCATCTATTAAATGGCTTGCAGGTGGATTATGTTGAAGAAGAAAAATTAGGCATCAAACAAAAACGCTTACTCTTTATTAATCCCAACGAAGCGACGCGCTGTGGATGTGGCGAAAGTTTCCATATTGAAAAAGAAGAGGAATAAGATTGTGTTCCGTGAAACGGCTGTGACAGTCAAACGAGAAGTAGAAGCCACCTTAATTCCATCTGGCATGAAGGTGAAGCTGCAACCAGAAACTTTAGTGTATGTGACACAGGCACTAGGTAATTCTTATACCGTGCATGTCGAAGGAAATTTAGTCCGCATTGCTGGGAAAGATGGTGATGCGTTAGGTTTAGTCGTATTAGAGTTGCCGGATGTAAATCAAATGACGGGAACGATGGAAGATAAGATATGGGCGCAATTAAAAACGTGTTTTGATCCTGAAATTCCCGTAAATATTGTCGATTTAGGATTAGTTTATGCGTGCAACCTTCTGCCACTTGGTAGGAATGAAGTTTCTGTGGAAATTACCATGACATTAACGGCTCCCGGTTGCGGTATGGGTCCGGTGTTAGTCAGTGAAATTGAAGAAAAGGTTCGCTACATCCAAGGTGTTCAAAATGTAAAAGTTGAATTGGTTTTTGATCCGCCTTGGGACCGAAGTATGATGAGTGATGAAGCGAAGTTACAATTGGGTTTGTTATAGCTAATCGTTAAGAGGAGCAATTCATGAGCGTTCAAGAGCAAATTAAACAGCAGATAGCTGAAAATAACATTATCCTTTACATGAAAGGTAATGCGGAAATGCCTATGTGCGGGTTTTCTGCGCGTGCGGTGAATATTCTTAAATCCTGCGGTGCAAGTAATTTTAAAACAGTGAATGTGTTAGAGAATGAAGAAATTCGTCAAGGCATTAAAGTGTTTTCGAATTGGCCAACAATCCCGCAATTGTACGTAAAAGGCGAATTTGTTGGTGGTAGTGATATTATGGCGGAGATGTTTGAGTCGGGAGAATTGCAGGAATTAATTAAGAAGGCGCAAGAGTAAAATTTGTTTTAACCTTAAGCCATCCCCTTAAGATTTTGTTAAGCAACTACTTCTATAGTCTTGAATTATAGAGGGTGAATATTCAAGGATAAGGGGATGGACGATGGGCGTTATATTAGAAAGAATTCAGAATTGGATACACAATGTGGAGGCGGAGGAAGCGAAGTTTGCTCGGTATTTTAAATCGCTTTTGGAGGAAGGAAAGGAGTTAGGAAAAAGAGAGAGTGATAAGTTTTTTGCGCGAGCAAGAACACTCGTTCGTAATCTCATTCAAGATGACAAGCTTAATTTAGCGCAAATACGTAAATCAGCTGACGAAGCACAGCTTTCTGCGAGTCGTTATAAAGTATTTCTTTCTGAAATATACCATACCACCACTAACCTAGCGAAAAGCTTGAATAAAAAAAACAAGAAAAAAGGCAGTGAGCTGTTAAAGCAGGTGGGTGAATACAGTGCGTATGAAATCACACAATTACCTGTTGCTGATTTAGAAGTAGAAACTGAAACGCTTCAGCAATTGATTCAATTAACCTGTGCGCAAGTTTCTCCTGACTTTTTTATAGAAGTGAGCACCACTAAATCCCAAACTTTTTCTCCTTATATCACAGAGATTTCAAATCACTTAAAACAGCCAATAGGTAGAAAGGGAAATTTAGCACCTAAGTTAGAGGAAGATATTCACAAATTGAAACGGAGAGGATGGTTTTCTCGCGTGATTGGCTTTTTTACTGGGGAAAATGAAAAACTAAGATTATTGGAGCAATTTAATGGAAGTGTGATGCCTGTTATAGGGAAGTTAGCTGAAGTGGTGGGAGATCAAAGTAAAGAAGCAGTGCGGTTAAAGAAGCAACGAGAGATTGACAAGCGGAAGAATAAAATTATTCAAACTATTCAGTTGGATAATTTACCAATTGAAGAATTAAAAACCAATCTTGCTTTTTTTAATTATGAGGCAGCAAAAAGTGATGATTATTTAAATAAGGCAAGAGCTGCGATTATAGCTGAAATTAAAACTAGGATTAGCCAATTTATCGATCCCCAAAAAGGCCTTGACTATCTTGAGCAATTATCTCAATTAAATACTACTTTTGCTGATTTGTTTAACGAAGAAGAAAAAGCCACCTTTGATTGCCTTATTAGCGATAGAAGAGAGCAATGCCAGTCATGGAAAGATTTGCGGAATTTTAAGCATAAGGTCATATCCACATTAGATGGTAAATCAAACGAAGAGATTACTTCTAAAGATATTAATCAGGCTTATAAAGATGCTATTACATTATTACAAAAGAATCATCTTAATGGCATGGATGAAGATGTTAATGAAGTAATCGACGTCTGTAAAAATTATATTCTGGACTATTTCAATAAAAATGAACCCACAGAACAGGAAACAAATCGTGTAAAAACCTATTTGTCTTTCTTTAAAATTGAAGGTACGTCTATCCCCGATAAATATGGTGAAATAAAAGATCTAGTAGCAGCAAGAGTAGAAGTAAAAAATGCTGTGATCGAAATAATTAAGAAAGCTAATAGCGGTGATGAATTGGAAGCTAAGCTGCAAAAAATTCAACAGGTATGGCCTGATGCGATTAAGCCTACTTATATTCGTATTGAGAATGTAAGCAAGGTGCCGTTGGAAATAAAAGATGGTGAACGCCTTGATCAGTTGCAAGGTGTCGAGATGGAGGAGGCAGGAAAAAATTATATCGTTAATATTGGCGGAGTGTTAAAGCCAGGAGCATCGTTCGTATTTCACTGTGTGCCTGTAATCACTGATTCAGATTTGGCTGAGGTAATTACTGCTAAGTCGCGAGAGATAATCAAAGAAGAAAAGGATTTGATGGCGCAGGTGGATGAATTGGAATCTTGTTATCAGGAGAAATTGCAATTCTTAAAAACAGGCGAAAAAAAATTATTAACCCGAATTTGGCAAAAAATTACGGATAATAACAACACGCCGTTAACAGAAGAAAATCAAAATAAATATGTAGCTGGATTGCTAGATGACTATATAGAAGCATTGGAGAGTCTTCCCCAAAAACCTTTTACGATTAAATATATTAAGGAGAAGATACAAACTCATGTAGAGGAAATAGCTAAAGACTTAAATAGTAATTTTAAAAATTTATTAAATTACTCTGATAGACAAAAAACCCTAAAAGCCTTAGGTCAAAAGGAAAAAATTGATATTGGGCGAGTGATGTTGCAATGGCAATTTATTAATAGCTTCCGGGAGAAATATGGTAAAGATAATCTAAAGATTAACTCCCGCTATCAATCTACTGGCATTGGTATCATATCCAAAATGGATTATCACGCCAAAAATGATCCGGATTTTATTCATGGTTTTTTGGGGAATATGACTAAGGAGCAGTTAAATGTCTTAATGGATACATTTAAAAATACGGAATTAAGTAAAAATGAAACCTATGAAGAACTATTGAAAAAAGATTGGGTAGGAAATTTGCAAGAAATTGGGGTTGAAGGCCGTACAGTTTTGCGTAAAGCAATGTTGCTAAATCAAGTTTCTACTTTGGTAATTCATGAGTTAGCGGCATATTTAAATGGAACTAAGGATTTTAACGAAGCATTGTTCCATGAACATATTGATTTTATTTGTGAACACTTGCCAAAGAAACAAGTAGAGGCAAATTATTTTAATGATAGTCGTATCATGGGCCAATTAAAAAGGGATATTTCCACTTCTCTTGCACAATCGTTTAAAGATAGAGAGGAGTTGTTGATAGGAGATTTAGAGGCTGTAAGAGATACTATTAGGATGAGGAGTAAGGAAAGTAGGGTATGGAATGTTGCATTTAAATTAAATACCTTGGAGAGAGATTGGGATTCAATTTCCTCGGAGATAAACCATATTCTTGCGAAGTTAGAAAAGGAAATTGATAGTAGGGAAATTTACGGGTTACTTAAAAAAATTGACACGATAAACACCCTGAAGGATGGCCCGAAGGGAGTTGTATACTGTAGTCCTTTGGCAGAATTAGCTAGAAATATAAAGAATTGTTGCGAGGAGTTAGACGAAATTAAGTTGGCTCAGAAGGAGTTAGGGGAGAATGATACCTCCGGATTAGAGTTTATCATTAAGCTACCCGGTAGAACGACGTCTTTAATGAAAGACAAATTGAAGGAATTTATTCTAAACATAAAAGAAACCTTTAGTGATCGTTTGGGTAATGTCATTCGAGACTTGTTAAGTGTTGATCATTTAAGAACAGTGAAAGATGGGAAGGGTAAGTTAAATCATCTTAGCTACTCTAGTAAATTTACTCACTTAGTGAAACTTGTTTATTCTGATTCAGAAGATAGAAAAACACTCTGGCAACCTTTAACAGATGATTCGCTTTTGTCTGCGGATGAGGGTAGGAGATTTTCTAGTTCATTATTAAGTAATTCCTTGTTGAATAAGCGAGGGGTAGATATCCCTTTAAACAGGCAACCGATAGAAAGTAGTGAGGCAATTGAGATAAGGTCTCAAAAGCAGGGGGATGTGTTGGAGAATAATGCTGAGGTGATAGGGACTAACTATTGTGAGAAACCTCGAAGTATTTGTTCCAATAGTATGTTTAAACACGGTGATCAGAATGGTGTTAGGGTTCCCGTCAAAGCGAAGACGGAAGGTTTTGAGAGGCAAGTTGGATTTAATGTGAGTAACAGTTAAAGGGTGACTCATTTCGCCGAAATCTTCTTCCACCATGCCATGCGGGGTAGGTAGAGCAAAAGATAGATGAGAAGCGAAATGAGAAACGCGCAAAGTACAGTCCAAATGCCACCGCTCATGTAATATGAAATAGCTGAGAATGCGACTATGCCCTAAACAAATCGTTCAAGGTTACATATGATGTAATAATTTCTTCGCTATACATCGTTTTTTTAAGCCCCCCTGACACAATCATTGAATGAAATATCTGTTTATTTGTTTTAGTCACCTTACAATATATTTTTTCTCGGCCCACTATATGACTTGCATATTTTTTATCAATTCCAAATGGCGAGCTACAATATTTAATTTCACAAAGATTAACTATGTTGTCTGGCCTATCGAAAATAAGATCAATTTGTGCACCAGGTTCTTCGTTATTAGGTGAGGTATGTCTCCAAGAGGAAACATCAGAACCATCTGGAATATGAAGAGCTTTTTTTATCTGGTTAATATGTTTAAAGCAAATAGCCTCAAAGGATAATCCGGCCCAAGCTTTCCATGCAGGTTTTGCTGAAAGAACTTCCCAATAGCGGTCATCGATGTTTTTTAAAATACGGTTTGCTGCTCTTCTCGCAATCCAAGTTAAATAGAATAAAGTATATTCATCAATCACTTTATAATATATGCCGCGCTCTTTTCTCCATGGCATAAATGCAATAATAAAACCAGCTTCTTCAAGCTCTTTTAACCTTCCTGTCAATCGACCGCCTTTATATTTAAAATGGGATTCAATTTCATGTCTGGCGACGCCCTCTCTTTTATTAGCAATAAATGTAATTATTTCTTCATGCATTTCATGTTTTTTAAACAAGGATGCAAATAATAATTCAAATTCATCATACAAAGTACCTTTTTTACTGAAACAAATATTGTTGATGTTTTGAATAGCAGATAGCCCCTTCTCAACAAAATTAAGATAAAAAGGAATTCCCCCTAAGCACATATAAAGCGCTAAAATTTGTTCATTACTATAATGAATATTTTTATAGCTTAAATAAGATTTGGTTTCCGATAATGTAAATGGCTCCATCGGTAAACGTAGTGTAACCCTATTATGTAAACCACCTGTATCATGCAATACGTGATCTATAATCCAAGAAGCTGCAGATCCACAAATAATCAATTTTATTCTTTTATCTTCTGACCAGTGCCGATTCCAATAATAATCGAGTGCTTCCAATAAACCTGATTTTGGAGTGGCCATCCAGGGAATTTCATCTAAGAAAATAACTACTCTTTGTTTTTTAGCAAATAGGTCAATTGCTGCTTTTAATGATTCAAACGCATCATGCCAATTTGAAAATGGAGATAATTGAGTTCCTTTCTGGCCTTTATAAAAAGTATTTTCTATCTCTTTCTTAAATTTCTCTAGCTGTTTTTTTAGACTTCCTTTGTGGATACCAGAAGATCTAAAAAAGATACACGACTTCTTATCAAAGAACTCACGAATGAGATAAGTTTTACCTACTCTTCGTCGTCCGTAAATTGCAACGAATTCTGCTTCATTTGATTGAAAAATTTTCTGGAGTTGTTTCTGTTCGTAGTGACGGCCAATGATCATTATAAGATACCTATCGTTACATAGAATTAAGGGACGGTTATAAATATATTATATTGGTCCCTTATTTTCAATAAGGCTTTATTTTAGGGACGAATATAATTTTTTAATATCTGTCCCTTAGTGAAGCAGTTTAGAGGGAGTATGATCATTTCGCCGAAATCTTCTTCCACCATGCCATGCGTGGTAGGTATAGCAAAAGATAGATCAGAAGCGAAATGAGAAACGCGACAAAGTACAGCCCAAACGCCACCGCTAACCCGACTGATGCGGTTGCCCATAAAGTCGCGGCAGTGGTTAAACCCGTGACGTAATCCCCTTGGCGGAAGATAATGCCACCGCCCAAAAAGCCGATGCCGGTGATCACCTGCGCGGCCATGCGGCTAGGATCACCGCCCGCGCTGATGTAATAGCTGAGAATGCCGAAGGTGCAGGCACCGAGGGCGATGGCGCCGTAAGTGCGGATGCCGGCGGAGACGATGTTGCGGTGACGTTCGCGCTCCCAGCCGATCAAGCAGCCGAGGATGCAGGCGAGGATGACGCGGAAAAACATTTCGAAATCGGTTTGGATGGTGTTCATTAGCATGGGGTGACTTCCTTATTCATCTTCTATCATACAATATACAATTAGTATCGCACAGGTTAGATTAAAGTATGAAAGAGTTAAGATAGAAGCAACGATTTCAAAATTTTAAATATGCTTTATATCACATACTAGAGAGGCTATTGTTAAAAGGTATTTAATGGTGATGGATCAAGTTTATATGCTGCTAAAAGAAAAGTGCCTTGAAGCATGAAATTTGGATTGGATGAGAAAACGGTGAAGATGTTGGGGAATGTATTTAAAAAATACCCGGAAGTAAAACGTGTGCAGATATTTGGTTCGCGGGCATTGGGAAATTATCGGTCTAATTCAGATATTGATCTGGTGCTTTGGGATGAAATTGATGAAAAGTTGTTAGGTACGTTGAATCAGGAGTTAGATGAGTTACCGTTAGCGTATAAGTTTTTTGCTGAGATCACGCACGAGGCGCTTCGTCGGCATATTGAGGGTTATGAGAAAGATCTTTTTACAGTTTGACCTGACGAAAGATTCCCCGTATTTCTTCTCGGATTTCATCTGCAGAATAAGAGGTATTGTAGTCGAATAATCCGCGACGAGTTAGTTTACCAGATTCTGCTGGCATGGGCTTAATCAATCTTTTTATTTCTTCCTTGTGATCTTTTATTCGTATAACTATGTTATTAACAATAGGCCCGATTATTTTATTTCTTAAAGCACCTTGGATTTCATCTAAATCATTTTTTAATGCTGTATAGTTGGAATAAATAGAGGAGTTAGCAAATTTGCGTTGCTCGATTTCTTTTATCGCGTCCTGTAGCCACTTTTCTAACTTTTCTAGCCTCTGTCTTTCTGAGCGGGAAAGAGAAAGTTCCGATCCTACATGGCGTAAGACAGTTGAAGACGATCCGGCTTGATTGCTAGTCGGTTGGGTTTGTTTATTATTAATTGGAGGCTTATCTTTTAAAAAAGAATTAAGTGTTCGAGCCGCTTCAAAGCAAATGTATCCAGCTATTCCTGCAGCAGCGCCTACGATAGCTAAAATGGGAATAGTGAAAATATCAAGAGGTGCGGTGAGAATACCTAAAGTGGGCAAAGCACCTATCCCAGCCCCAATAGTGGCGCCGGTTATCATGGAGGTAAATAAACCTCTAAGAAATGAAGATTCTCTTTTTTGGGGTTGGGAAGTGGTTGGTTTTGTATTGGATACAGATGTTATAGGTACATTTGTTATTGAGTTTGTTTTATTTTTTTCAGTAATAATCGGTTCAATCTGCAATTGTTCTCTTTTTATAAGAGGTAAGAATTCCTGAGTAATACATTTTAATAAGGGTTTTTCTTCATCGTCTACTAAAGAAGAAAAATCAGGTTGAGAGCTGGAGGAGAGCATTTCGATTTGGGTTATACAATCGCTTACTTCCTTATTTGCTGTATCATTCTCTCCAATTTCACTGAGTTTACCTAAGGCTTCATTCAGGAGGTTTTGATCAGAAAAAATTAAGCCATAAATGGCCTGCTCTAATGCATGTGGTACTGTCTCAAAATGATATTTTTGTTTGATTTTTTCTACTAAGAGTCGCACAACATCTTCTTTCAATTCGAATAAGTAAAGATTTAAACTCGTTAACTTAATAGAAGGCTCAAGATTTTTAGAAATAAGCGGATATATTTTTTGAATCTTTATAAAAATTTTCTGATAAAGGCGGTCATTCTGCTTTTTAGAAATAAGCATATTTAATTTAGCTAAAATATCTGCTCGTGTGTGCATAATTAGGTACCTGAATTATGGTTAAACTTTATTAGAATAAGAATGCGGCTATTATAAAGAAGTTATATTAAAATACCCTTAATTCGACCAATCTCCTGTCGTACCACAGGGTAAACGCATCTAAATTAATTATAAATCATTAAGATAGAGAGGAATGTTGTGTATAGTAGCATGCTTTTAAGGGGAATAAGCTATGCTGCAAGGAATATTTGTTGAAATTTTTGGCTCATTAAAAGACCCACGAGTAAATCGGACGAAAAAGCATTTGTTTTTAGACGTGGTTGGCTTGGCGTTATTTGCCGTCTTGGCAGGGGCTCAGTGCTACACGGAAATTGAAGATTTCTGTCGTCATCATAAAACTTGGTTAAAAGATTATTTTGCTTTACCCAATGGTATTCCGAGTCATGAGACGTTCTCAAGAGTGTTTTCTGCGATTAGTCCAAAGGCTTTCCAGGAATGTTTTGATACATGGCTTAAGTCAATCATTGACCTACTACCTGAAAATGTCATTGCAATTGATGGCAAATCGATACGCGCTTCAAAAAGAGTGGGTCAAGGACTAAAGGCTTTACATGTTGTTAACACCTGGTCTTGTGCGAATGGCATTAGCCTTGGTCAGATGATAGTAGATGATAAGACAAACGAAATTACAGTTATTCCGGATGTTCTCAAAAAACTATGCATCGAGGGAGCGATTATTACAATCGACGCTATGGGATGTCAGAAAGAGATTGCCGAACAAATTATCGATCAAAAAGGTGATTATATTTTACGAGTAAAATCCAATCAGAGCGCTCTTCATGAGGCGATGGAAACGACATTCAAACAAGCAGAATCTCTGCAATATCAAGCGATGTCTTATTATAGTGCACGGGATGAAGCAAATAATGACCATGGCAGAATTGAATCGAGAAGATGTATTATTTTGCCATTCATGTATCTGATGACGATGAAATTAAAATGGAAAGGATTAAAAAGTCTTGTATTGCTCATCAGTGAACGAGAAACTCATGAGGGTAATACGGTGGAACATCGTTATTACATCAGTTCGCTTGACCCGAAACAGCCGGATAAAATCTTACGATCTATTCGAGATCACTGGCAGATAGAAAATAATTTGCATTGGGTGTTGGATGTGGCGTATAGAGAAGATCAATCTAGAATTCGAGATGAAAATAGTGCATTAAACATGAGTTGGCTAAGAAAAACCTCTCTCGGTTTATTAAAACGCGCAACAAATATTAAAGGAAGTATTCGTCGCAAACAATTAGCCATTTGGGCTAAGCCTCAATATCTTATTGATATTATTAAAATTTAGATGCGTTCACAATTGAAGGAATCTTTGGGTACGATTTCATTTTGAGGCATTGAGGGGAGCGTATGGTGGACAACGCTATTTCTTAAAGAAATCTTAACAATGCTGGAAATTATAGGGAAAAGAGCTCGAGCAGATATTTGTCGAGCTCAAAATTTATTTACCCCCTTTCTACTTTTTCAGGGACGGGTTGCGGTTGAGAGACAGTTCTATCATGGGTGGAATAGAAACCTGTGAAATAGCTTTAGGGTAATCACTACAGAATTTTTTAAGCTCTTCTATTTTTTCGACGATAATCGAGCCTGAAGATTTTAGCTTTTGACGCAGGAGAGCAAGTTCTTTTTGTAGATTTTTTCTTTCTTCTTGCATTGATGGGCTAATTGTTTTTTTAGAATTAATTTCATTTATTCTATTCTGTAAGTCCCACAAATAATTTACAGCGTTGGTATAAGTTTTTTGATTTTTTTCTAAAATATAGAGAAAATTTTCTATTTTTTGAATAGCATCCAGTATGCGATTTTCCTTCTCTTTAATTTTTGCTGTATCCATTTTTCTGAAAAAATTAACTTCTTTAGCCATTATAATTTTCTCCTATCCTATTTAATTATTAAATGCTATTTTTTCTTTGGCCTTTGCTGTGGTGTATTAGTGTGATGTCGTATGTTTTCCTGCAATGGATTTTCCTGATCAGGCGTTGAATTATCCGCCAGCCCGCTTTGAACTATTTCGTCACGAGAGGGTAACTTTGAGTTTTTAAGAGCTTGATTTTCTTCCTCTAGCTGATCGCCTAATTTTTTGTTTCTATTATCTCTACCCAGAGAAGGAGCAGGTTTATTACTTTCAAGTGAGGAAGAACTAGATTCAACCTGCTGGGAATCCATCCGAAACACACCATCTTTGGAATGGGAGGAAGTTGGTTTTATTGAATAATGTTCCGTCGGATTAATTTTTTTGATTAGCTTCGTAACACCATTAGCAAAAAATCCTACTATTGCTCCTCCAATGCTTGGAACAGCAAGATTAGTTGCAAGTAAGGCAGTGCCCGTTAAAGAAAGGTGCATCCCTGTATAACCTATAGCTGAGAGTACTAGACCAGCAGGTGAAAGGATTCCGGTAAAAGTCAAAATAGCTCCTAATCCTCCAAGAATAACAGAACCCAAGAGAGCAGCTGTTTTCCAAGGATTATTTCGTACAAAATTTACAATATAAGTAGATTTTTCCTGAAGTCCGTTTAAGTTACCTCTCATCATTTTAAATACTGGCAAATGACCGTCATCTTCGAGTTCAATTTCAATATCTTTAAATTTAATTTGCTGATCTTTACTAACAGTTATTTCGATTTCCGCATGGCCAACTGGTGTAAGTGCTTCTGTTGTGCTGTCATATGCATCTATTGGTATGTGTGAATGAATTGTAATTGCGCCTTTTTTGTCAAAGAGTAAAGTTGTTTTTCGGCTCTCTATAGATACTTTGAGTGGAGAAGACTCAATGCCACAACCGCCACCTAATTCTATCAGAAACGTATTTACTTGATTAGCTATGTCATCAGGTAAAGCGAGCCTATTTTGTAATAAAATGCTTATTATGAGGTTGTGATTTTCTTCCGAAATATTATTGCTTTTTAAATAATTCTTAAATCCCTCAATGGATTGTAGCTTATTTTTATCATCGGGAGAATTATCGTACTTATAGTTATTTCCACGAGAGATTTCCTTTTCATCTGAAGACCCTAATTCTTGTGGATTATTAAGATACCCTACAATTGCTTCTCTTGTGCTCTTCAACCAAATGACAAGTCTATATACTGATATTTCATCATTTGCTTCTTCTAAAGGTTGAGTTATAAAAGCATTGGAAATCGTAATTTTAATTTTAGGCATAAATTAACCTTGATCTATGTCATACATTATTTGGTTGAATAAACATTGTTTTTTAAGAGAATCCTAATAAGTAAGCAAACTAATGCCCCAAAGAGATAATTGGGGCATTTAACAGTAGAAAAATTATTTTAAACTTTTAAGCCACTTCGTTACAGTAGTGGATTGGTTGCTTAGTTTTGATATAACATCAGGATGTTCTTCATAAAACTTTTTAAGCGCTTGTATTTTTTCTTCCATTATTGCTCGTGAAGGCATTATTTTATTTCGGATTTCATTGAATTCATTTTGCAAGTTTTTTTTGTACCATTGCTTACGGAGATCGCTGTTAGAATCAATAGCATTTATATCATTCAATAAAGTTCTTAGATCATCCATTGTTTCTCCAAATTTCATTACTGCTTTTTCTAATTGAATTATATAATTTTCTACTTCTTCCAGAATCTCGGACATGTTTTTTTCTTTTTCTTCTTTAATTTTTTTTTCCTGCATTTCTACGAAAAAATTAACCATTATTATCAACTCCTATTAATAATTATTGTTGTTTTGGTTTATAGCCGGAAGAGTCTTCGTCAGTAGGACTAAGCTGTGAGTTTACCGTAGGTGTCGAACTTGGCCGTTGACTAGTAGATGGACCTTGGTTGACTACATTAGGTAAATTTGGAACTTGGTTGACTACCTCAATGAATTGATTAGCACGTCTCTCTTGTTTGGACGGAAGGAGCTCATTAGATGGACGTGGCTTTACAATGTAGGTATGTATCTCTTCGCCATCTTTTTTTAGAATGTTTCCGACTTCTACTAATGGTACTGGCGGCTCTTTTTTTTGCTTTACTATAGGTTGTTCTATGCTAGCTGTAGGAGCTGGCTTTGAAGCGCTTATTTGTGAGACACCTTTTGCGATTCCAACACCTATTGCTCCAATGCTTGCAGAAATAGCAGCATTAGCTACTAGCAAACTCGTGCCAGCTAAAGAAAAATTCACACCAATAGCGCTTAGAGCTGTAAATGCAAGGCCGATAGGAGAAAAAATACCTGTTAAGGTCAATGCAATACCTATACCTCCAAGAATGACGGAGCCCGCAAGAGCGGCTATTTTCCATGGGTTATTACGCAGAAAATTCCCAAATTGATTAGTAGATTTTTTTGAGATTGGTGCTTCTTGCTTGGGTTGGATATTTTCCTTAAATTTATTAGAGAGCGATATCATTTCATCTAATTTATTTTTAACTTCTTTTAATGATTTTTTTTCATTTTCTTCTATGCTCATTGTAATGTCGGAAAAATTAATTTTCCCTTCAGGACTAAGATAAATATCTGTTTCAGCATGACCACATTGGGAAGAAGTTGTTGTATCTTGGCCCATTGTCGATCCTACAAGCACAGGAAATATAATATGAAACTTAGCATTACCTTGCTCATCAAAAGTTAAACTTGTTTTTTGTGCATTTGTTCCTATAGTTAATGATTCATATACACTTTCGGTCAGGTAAAGAGCAAATACATTTAATCCAGCGCCAATCGCAAAGGGTAAACCCCAGCGATGTTGTAATAACATTATAAGTATTAATCCTTGAACTTTCTCATTATGAATGTTATTGGCTGTTAAAAAGTCTTTAAAACTTTCATATGTGATTGGAAGAGATAATGCGGGATTGACTTTATAGCTTTCACCTCGACTAATTTCCGTTTTATCATAGTCTGGAAGTTTGGTAAAAGTATCGGTATTTTCTTTAAGTTCATTGAAATAATTAACACTAACATTATAAATATTACCGTATTCCGCAGTTAAAGCATCGACTGTATCTAGATCTGAAACAAGCGTTTTATTAGCATAAGCGCCGGTCTCATTATTAAAAAAATCACGGGAAAATGTAATTTGTATTTTGGGCATAATTTAACCTACATAATGGTTGCATATTAAATAGCTATTAATAATATTTTCTACCTCCAATTATCCTTGATTTATGTTAAAAAAATATTAAATCGCTATTATATCCTATTTGACAACCACCCCCACCCCTCCGTAAGATATCCCCCCTTGACCCAACTACCTGTATTTTTAGGAAGCAACACTATGAAAAGAACATTCCAACCCCACGTCAAAAGACGAAAAAGAACCCACGGCTTCCGTGCCCGTATGGCCACCAAAAACGGCCGTCGAGTATTAAGTGCGCGTCGTGCAAAAGGCCGGGCAAGGCTTGCCGTCTAAGCGTCAACACGCTTTTCCACGATCGTATCGGCTGGCGAAGAAGTTTGATTTTAAAGCCGTTTTTGATCAGCATCGCAAATTAAGCCGCCGATACGTCACCCTGTTGTACCGCCCCAATCAGCTTACCCATGCCCGCATAGGCATCATGATCGGCAAACAGCATGTAAAACACGCTACCGATAGAAATCGGCTAAGACGTGTCATACGCGAGAGTTTCCGGCATCAGCAAGATGGGCTAAAAGGGCTTGATATCGTGGTGATAATCCGGTCAGAATGTACCTCCTTAAATAGAACATGGCGGGACGATTTCGATAAATTATGGCAAGCATTGGCAAAATCATTGCAGCAGTCCTCATCAGTTTGATTCGGGTGTATCGCCTGGCTATCAGTGGGTTGCTAGGCCATTGTTGTCGTTTTGAACCTTCTTGTTCTACCTATGCCATGGAAGCCTTGAAATCCCATGGTTGTATCAAAGGAAGCTGGCTCGCGGTGAGGCGTCTTTTACGCTGCCATCCTTGGCATGCGGGCGGTATGGATCCAGTACCATAACTATAGAAGTCGAGTATGTTAGAAAATATGTTAGATTACGTCCGAATCACACTTTATGCAGTATTAGTCGCATTGGGTTTCCTGCTGTTCCAAGCCTGGGAAAAAGAACATCCACCCGAATCGCCCGCGCCCACCACCCAAACCTCCACTATCCCCCAAGGCCGGTTTGTGCCTGAGACAACTCCAGCCAGTTCTACCGCCGGGGTTCCACCTCAAATTACTCAAACAGCTGCCCAAGTGACTGCACCCACTGAGCCTGTTGCGCCAGTTGTTTCCACTAGCCAGCTAATTACGGTGACAACCGATACCCTAGAAGTGAAGATTGATACCCGTGGCGGTGATATGGTTGAAGCGAAACTCTTACACTATCCAGAATCCCTTGGTTCCAAAACGCCTTTCTTATTATTAAATGATGATCCCAAGTCTCGTTACCTCGCGGAAAGTGGTTTGTTAAGCAAACAAGGTCCAGATACGCCCGCAGAACAGGCTATTTATACTTCTCCACAAACGAGCTATACGCTAAATCCTGCTGAAAACACAGTCACCGTCGATCTGAATTGGAAAAATCCGCAAGGTCTAACGGTGACTAAGACGTTTACCTTCACCCGTAATAGCTATGAAATCCAAGTCGCCTACGCTATCCAAAACCAGTCGCAAGAGACTTGGACAGGAAATATGTACACGCAACTCTTGCGTACCAATACACCGCCACCCAATCATGGGGGCGTCATTAATTTAACGACTTATTTCGGCGCTGCTGTTTCCACACCAGACAAGCCTTTCCAAAAATTACCCTTCAAAGACATGCAAACCAAGCCATTTGCACAAACAGCACAAGATGGCTGGGTCGCGATGATTCAGCACTATTTTATCAGCGCCTGGATTCCCCCCAAGACAGAGGTTTCTAACTTCTATTCCACTGTGACGAATAATGGACTCTATACCGTTGGCATGATGAGCCAACCACTCACTGTGGCACCCGGTGCATCACTCACGAGCAGTGCTAAGCTTTACGTCGGCCCAACGATTGCCGATTTATTAGAAAAAACCGCACCCCATCTCCAACTCACTATTGATTACGGTTGGTTCTGGTTTATCTCGGGCATCATTTTCTGGATGATGCAGAAAATTTATGATGTCGTGGGTAATTGGGGATGGTCGATTGTCTTAGTGACGATCATCATCAAACTCTTATTTTATCAATTGTCTGCCAAAAGCTATCGCTCCATGAGTAAGCTGAAGAAGTTACAGCCGCGCATTGAACAATTGCGAGAACGTTTTGGTGAGGATAAACAAAAATTAACGCAAGCGACATTAGAATTATATCGCCAAGAAAAAGTAAACCCCATGACAGGCTGTTTGCCGATTCTCATCCAAATTCCTGTCTTCATCGCTTTATATTGGGTGTTAGTCGAAAGCGTACAATTACGCCAAGCACCCTTTATTCTTTGGATACACGATCTTTCCCAACAAGATCCTTATTACATTCTGCCGGTCTTGATGGGTATTTCCATGTTCATCCAACAACGCTTGAATCCACCGCCACCGGATCCGCTGCAAGCTAAAATCATGATGTTAATGCCGGTGATTTTCACAGTGTTGTTTGCTAATTTCCCATCGGGATTGATGCTGTATTGGTTTGTTAACAATACCCTGTCATTCTTACAGCAGTGGTACATCATGAAAAGCATAGAGAAAGAGGGCAATGGACATCATCGTAAATGACACCATCACTGCCCAGGCCACAGCGCCTGGGCGGGGCGGCATTGCGGTGATTCGTGTCTCAGGTCCTCGCGTAACAGCGATCATGCGTGAGATGTTAGGGACAGAGCTTACACCACGCCAAGCAACCTATCTTCCTTTCCGCGATACCTCCGGTGAAATTCTGGATGAAGGCATTGCGATTTTTTTTCCTAATCCTCATTCGTTTACAGGTGAAGATGTATTAGAACTACATGGTCATGGCGGCCCGGTGGTAGTGGATACAGTATTGCAGTGTATTATCAGCTTAGGGGCGCGCTTAGCACGTCCAGGTGAATTTTCAGAGCGCGCGTTTCTGAATGGTAAATTAGATTTAGCGCAAGCAGAAGCGATTGCTGATTTAATTGATGCTTCTTCTAAACAAGCTGCACGTTTAGCATTGCGTTCGTTGCAGGGGGAATTTTCGAAAGATATTCAGGCGTTAACTGAGAAAGTGATTCATCTCCGCATGTATGTAGAAGCAGCGATTGATTTTACCGATGAAGAAATTGATTTTTTAAGTGATGAGGTTATTCATCAGAGTTTACAAACTATTTTAACAGATTTAGTGACAATTCAAGCGAAAGCGAAGCAAGGAAGTTTATTACGAGAAGGTATTACGGCAGTGATTGCGGGTGAGCCGAATGTAGGGAAATCCAGCTTGTTGAATTATTTGAGCGGGAAAGAGGTCGCGATTGTGACGAATATTCCCGGTACGACACGAGATGTGTTGCGGGATTATATTCTGATTGATGGAATACCGATGCATATTATCGATACGGCAGGATTGCGTGAGAGTGAAGATGTGGTGGAGCAAGAAGGGATTCGGCGTGCGTATCGAGAAATGGAGAAGGCAGATGTGGTGTTGTATGTGATGGATGGTTCTACTGCTCTGTCATTCCCGCACAGGAATGACACGAGTGAAATATTCACTTCTCGCCCCATCATTTACATTTACAACAAAATCGATTTAACCAACACCCAACCTTCTATCACCTCTCTCAACGGAAGCACCACCATTTTCCTCTCAGCAAAAACCGGCGAAGGAATTGATCTTCTCAAAACCCATATCAAGTCTCTCATCGGTTTCCAAAGTCACACCGAAGGTGTTTACCTCGCGCGTCGTCGCCACTTAGACGCGTTAGCAAGAGCCCATATGCATCTTCAAGCAAGTTTGCAGCAACTAACAGTTGCTCACTCCGGCGAATTAGCCGCAGAAGATTTACGCCTTGCACAACTAGCATTAAGTGAAATCACTGGGGAATTTACAGCAGATGATTTGCTTGGAAGGATTTTTGCGAGTTTTTGCATAGGAAAATAAATCGAAATAATCTTATTGATTTTTCTCATTATCTGCGTTGAAATACTAGCCAATTTATCCTCAAAGCTCAGCCATTCTCCCACCAAAGCACCATGCTTCAACGAGTGAACCCTCTCTAACTCATTTCACAAGGAAAATAATGACTACTATTCATCATACTCATGATACTTTCGTGAGAACAGCAATGTCCGA
>Ga0070738_10002642_pt1 | contig 26475 bp, 23 predicted proteins | sample Coa_R2_2_FD_66446 | JGI IMG/M metagenome (GOLD analysis project Ga0070738, IMG submission 66446) | Surface soil microbial communities from Centralia Pennsylvania, which are recovering from an underground coalmine fire - Coalmine... | ecosystem: Environmental > Terrestrial > Soil > Unclassified ...
TGTCTGTACTACGGGGTAGAATTGATCATTTAGAAGCCCAAACAGCCCAGTTAGAATCACGGCAGTTTTCTACAACTACTAAACTCGTGGGAGAAGCAATCTTTACAGTTAGTGCTGCTTCCAATCAAGCTGGAACCAACAATCAATCTGTCATTCAGAACCGGGTACGGTTGGATTTACAATCCAGCTTTACAGGCAAAGATACATTGCATACTCGAATTGCTGCTGGTAACACTCCCAACTTTACATTTAAAGGAAATCCTGCTGCTCCTCTAGGAGTACCAACGGCCACAGGCACTCAGACAATTCAAGAAGGCTATGCTAACGATAGTGCAATCATTGATTGGTTAGCTTACTACTTCCCAGTTGGGGAAAAAGTACAGTTTTACATTGCCCCTCTCCTTGGGGTTCATACGGATTACTTACCTTCAACTGCCAACCCCTATATTGACAGTTCGGATAGTGGAACTGGCGCTCTAACTCTTTATGGCAAAGATAACTCCATCTACAATATTGGTGGGGGAACAGGTCTAGGATTCAGTTACAAGTTTAGCAATGCCTTTCAGCTTAGTGCTGGTTACCTAGCTGGAGGAGGAGATTCTCCAGCTAGTCCACTCAAGGGAAATGGTTTGTTTAATGGTAGTTATTCGGCATTAGGTCAACTCACAGTTAATCCAAATAAAAAACTAACCTTTGCCGTTACTTACATCAACAGCTACCATACTCCAGGCACACCTATATTTAGTCTTGGATTCAGTTCTCTCCAGGGGTCTTCAACAATCTCGGGTGTGGTAGGGACAAGCTTAGCCAATTTTCCTGGAGGTTCTAATGCTGCAGTGTCAACAAACTCCTATGGTGCAGAGGCATCCTACCAATTGAATCCTAAGTTTGTTGTCAGTGCTTGGGGTGGTTATACTAATGCCAATATTAAATCTAGGTCTGGTCCTAATGGGCAAATCTGGAACTATGCTCTGACATTTGCCTTCCCAGATTTGTTTTTTAAGGGGAATATGGGAGGTCTAATTGTCGGAGTTGAGCCATATTTGGGCAATGCAAAAGCTCTCTTTGGTTCGTCAGCAACCAACAAGCTGCCATTACATGTGGAAGCTTTTTACAAGTATCAAGTTAACGATAATATTTTATTAACACCAGGTTTGATTTACTTGAATGCTCCAGACCAAAATAAGGATGCAGATGCCTTTATCGGGGTATTGCGAACCACTTTTACTTTCTAAAAGCAACCCCAGCAATAAAATCACTAGGATTGCTTCAGTAGTACGATGTTCATATGTACTAAGATAAAGGAAGCACAAAATTTATAGTCAAGCACGCTTGTTGCAATAAATCAGTAAGCAGTAAACAGTTTTCACAAAGCTTTTCCATGAGAACTAAAACTCTTAGATTAAGACTGATAACTGATAACTGATAACTGATAACTGATAACTGATAACTTGCATGCACCAATATCTTAATTTTCATGAGTAACGAACACCAACTCAGCCTTTTTGAGGAATCTAATTTTGATCAGAAAGAGCTAATTCCTACAGACGCCAAAATTCCTATTCCTTCAGGAACATATGCCAACATCACTGATCTGGCACAGCATTGTAATAATTGCCACCGTTGTGGATTGGGAGATACTCGGATTCATGCTGTTGTAGGACGTGGCAACCTTAAAGCCCCAATCATGATTGTAGGTGAGGCTCCAGGTCAAAACGAAGATGAAACTGGGTTACCCTTTGTCGGAAAAGCCGGACAGTTGCTAGATAAAATTTTGGCATCTGTCAATTTAGATACACAGGAAGATGTTTACATCTGTAACATCAACAAATGCCGTCCACCAGATAACCGAGTTCCAACTACTGAAGAAATTGCGGCTTGCAAACCCTATCTGTTAGAACAAATTCGCCTAGTTGACCCAAAAATTATTCTGTTGACCGGTGCAACTGCTGTTAAAGGTTTAACTGGTGATAAGCGAGGTATTACCAAAATTCGTGGAGAGTGGATGGAGTGGGATGGGCGTCTGTGTATGCCAATTTTCCACCCCTCTTATTTGCTGCGTAACCCTTCCCGCGAAGTAGGTAGCCCCAAATGGCTAATGTGGCAAGACATACAAGCAGTGCGTGCTAAGTTCGATGAAATCCGCAATACAAAAGTTTAACCCCTGACCATCTACTTTCCTGCTTGACAATCTCGTAACCAAGCATTAATTCCTTGGGCAATGTCACCATCACTAGTATCCTGCGGTGGTGTTGGTGCCTTAGTGGCTGGATAGTCGCCAGTTTGGGAAAACATCATTACCATACGCCACCCACTCCTGGTTTTTGTTAAAAATAGCCAGTGGAATTCCTCTAAGTATACTGCTTTCCCGCTTGTATACATTCTTTCTAAAGTACTAAAAAATACTTGTTTGACCCCTTCTGAAGCGTTTTGTTTAGCATTTAAGCTGGATTGGTATGTAGTGAGAGGTAGTGGAGTAAATTCAGGTTTTCCAGCAATAATGACGTAGCTGTAAAAGTCAGGCATCTTGCTTAACAGAGGAGGACGAGCACGCTGAATGGCACGATTCGCATAGCTAGGTAAATCCTGCAAAAGATGAGTTGTTAATGTTTCTACATCTTTATCTGCGCAAAAAAACTTTTCTCTGTTTGTAGCTCTCCTATTTACGTGATCTGGAGAAATAGCGCCCTGAACGCTTTTCCAATCTAAAACAGGAAACAACAGTAGCAACAAGAAACTACAGCGAAGAAGCCACAAGCCATAATTCCTCCTTTTGACTTTTGACTTCATGCAATTGTGACTATCTCCTCGCAAATTTTCTTCCAAGCTAACTCTGGATTAGCTGCATCGGTGATTGGACGTCCGATAACCAGATAATCAGCTCCTGCTTGAAATGCCTGAGCTGGTGTGAATACTCTTTTCTGATCGCCCAAAACAGACCAAGTTGGACGTATCCCAGGACAAACAAGCAAAAAGTTATCTTCACAACAAGTACGTAATTTTGCTACCTCTTGGGGCGAACAAACAGCCCCATCTAGTCCCGTCTCTTGAGCCATTAATGCCATTTCCAAGATATACTCTGGCAATTCTAGAGGAATTTTTAAATCAAAGGCTAGTTGCCGAGAAGAAATACTTGTTAACAGCGACACCGCAATTAACTTCGGTGGTTGTACACCTGCTTGAGTGGCACCTGCCTGTACTGCCTCAGCCGCTGCTTTTAAAGCATCTCTACCAGACGTAGCATGAATTGTTAGTAAATCAACACCATAACGAGCAGCAGCTTGGCAAGCACCAGCAACAGTGTTAGGAATATCGTTAAACTTCAAATCCAGGAAAATCCGTTTTGAACGAGATTTCAGCAGATCGATGATTTGAGGTCCTGTACTCACAAACAGCTCTAACCCAACTTTCCAGAATCTGACTTGCTCTAGCTTTTTAACCAGTGCGATCGCTTCTTCTAGCGTTGGCACATCTAAAGGAACAATAATTCGTTCTAAGGTATCCATTTCGTAATTTAGGGTATGGTAACGGGGCATAGGAGGACAGGTAGGACAAGGAGGACAGGGGAAGGAGCAGAGGATAATTTTGAATTGGTATAACTCCTAACTCCTAACTCCTAACCCCCCCTGTTAGTGCACAAGTCGAACAAACTTATTTTTTCCCACTTGTAAAACTCTCCCATGCAATTCGTTGGAATTTTGGAAAGTCGTATCGATATCAGTCACGCGATCGCCATCCAAACGTACCCCATTTTCTTGAATTTTCCGTCTTCCTTCAGCGTTACTTTTACATAGACCAGTAGCGCTGAGGATATGGGTTAGTTTAGAGGGAAAAGTGACTCCTGAGAGGGAAAATTGTGGCATTTCACCCTCAGAAATTTCTTCGAGGGCTTTTTCGCCATGATACTGTCTGACAATTTCTTGTGCCAGCAGTTTTTGGCGATCGCGTGGATTTGTAGGGAGTTGCTCTAAAGACAAATCTGTAAGCAGAGTAAAATACTGTTCCAAAAGATGATCAGGAACTTGTTGCAATTTTTGATACTTTTTAAATGGATGTTCTGACAGACCTACATAATTATTTAAAGATTTCGACATTTTTTGCTCGCCATCAATGCCAATTAAAATTGGCAATAGTAATCCAAACTGGGGTTTTTGCCCAAAATGGCGCTGCAAATCTCGTCCCACAGCAATATTAAATTTTTGATCTGTGCCGCCTAACTCCACATCAGCATCGATAGCAACAGAATCATACCCCTGCATCAGTGGATAAAGGAATTCATGAAGAAAAATAGGATTTTCTTTTCTATAGCGTTCAGCAAACCCCTCCTTAGCCAGCATTTGTCCCACTGTCATAGTGGAGAGTAGCTCCAAAATTTTTCCCAAGTCTAGTTTTGACAACCATTCCGAGTTAAAGCGTACCTCTAACCTTCCGGGTGTGTCAAAATCCAATATAGGTCGTACTTGATCAAGATAAGTCTGGGCGTTTTGCAAAACTTCTGTTTCTGAAAGCTGACGACGCATTTCAGATTTGCCTGTCGGATCTCCAATGCGGGCTGTAAAATCACCAATAATCAGCACTGCTGTATGACCTGCATCTTGAAAAGCTCGCAGTTTCCTTACTGGTATGCTATGACCAAGATGAATATCCGCACCTGTTGGGTCAATTCCCAATTTGACTCTTAAAGGTCGGTCTGTATTCACCAATAGCTTTTCTAGACTTTGTATGTCACTGTCAGAATCTGTTGGTTGGGGGAAAATTTCAGCTGTACCACGACGCAGCCAAGATAAATTTTGCGTCATACTATGAGATTGACTATTCACTATGCTTTGTAATGTAACTGTAAAAGTAGGATTGATTCTAGTCACTGGCAACTTGTCTGATATTTCATCTGCCAGACTAATATAATTACAAAAAATTAACCGCCTTGCTTCGCTAAAAAAATTAAACTGATATTTACCAGTGAGGAAGTGAGATAGCCGTGTCGTCTAGGACTTTTGAAGATAAGCAACCACCACGCCAGGCCTCATCAGGTTTTGAGTTTTTCAAAGGAGTCGGTCAGGTAGCTGGCGGTACTCTATTATCTATTACAATGTTGGCAAGCTCTGTTGTAGCCGGAGGACTGGTTGGCTTAGCCGTTAGTTTCCGTAATTTGCCAGATGTAAGACAGCTACGTAACTTCTTTCCCTCAGAAACGACTTACATCTATGACATTAAAGGCAAATTATTAGCAAGTGTTCACGGAGAAGCTAATCGGGAAGTTGTACCCCTAGATAGGATTTCTCCACAACTAAAACGAGCAGTACTGGCAAGCGAAGACAGTGACTTTTACTATCACCATGGTATTAACCCCAAAGGCGTTGGACGTGCTTTGTTGACCAACGCAACAGCTGGTGGAGTCAGAGAAGGTGGTTCAACTATCACCATGCAGTTGGTTAAAAACCTGTTTTTGTCTCAAAGGCGTGAATTTACCCGCAAAATTGCCGAGGCAGTACTCGCTATCCGTTTAGAGCAAATTCTTAGCAAGGACCAAATCCTGGAAATGTACCTCAATCAAGTTTATTGGGGTCATAACAACTATGGTGTGCAAACAGCAGCTCGCAGTTATTTCAAGAAATCTGCTGAAAATTTAACCTTGGCTGAGTCAGCAATGATGGCAGGGTTAATTCAAGCACCAGAACAATACAGCCCATTTGTCAACATGACTAAGGCAAAAGAGCAGCAAAGAATAGTTCTAGGTCGGATGTTAGAACTGGGCTGGATCACACAGCAAGAGTACGATAATGCCCTTAAACAAGAAATCAAGCTTGGTAAAATCAGGTCATTTCAAGGTAGTGCCTTGCCTTATGTGACAAATGCTGTGGCACAAGAGTTGGCAAGAAAATTTGGTCGGGAAGCGCTTTTAAAAGGTGGGATGCGTGTACAGACTACAATCGATGCCGACTTTCAGGAAATGGCAGAAGAAACAATCAAACACTGGCATGACATACTACTTGGGGAAGGATTAAGCAAAAATCAAATGGCCCTGGTAGCGATTGATCCACGTACACATTTTGTCAAAGCATTGGTAGGTGGCGTAGATTATAAAACTAGCGAATTTAACAGAGCTACCCAAGCCCTACGACAACCAGGCTCATCTTTTAAGCCTTTTGTCTATTACACGGCCTTTGCTAGTGGGAAGTTTACACCAGACTCAACTATCTACGATACTCCAGTGGGTTATCGAGATGGTGACGGTTGGTACTATCCGAAGAATTATGACAATACCTTCGGCGGACCGATGTCAATTCGCTACGCTGTAGCACAGTCTCGCAATATCCCCGTGATCAAAGTTGGGAAGGCTGTAGGAATGAATAAAGTCGTTGAGACCTGCCGCATCTTAGGAATTACCAGTCCTATGGAACCAGTTAGCTCTTTGCCATTGGGTGCGATCGGTGTCACCCCAATGGAGATGGCTAGTGCCTATGCTACGTTTGCCAATTACGGCTGGCAATCGCCATCTACAATAATTGCTCGTGTCACTGATAGTAGCGGCAATGTTTTGCTTGATAATACGCCTAAACCGCAACAAGTTCTCGATCCTTGGGCATCAGCTGCAGTTATTGATGTGATGCGTTCAGTTATCAATGAAGGTACTGGAAAACATGCTGCCCTAGATCGCCCTGCAGCAGGCAAGACTGGAACAACTTCCTCTGAAAAAGATATTTGGTTTGTTGGTACTGTACCACAGTTAACCACCGCTGTATGGGTAGGTAGAGATGACAATAGAACCCTAGCTCATAATGCAACTGGAGGCGTTCTAGTCGCCCCTGTTTGGCGTGATTTTATGATGAAGGCGCTAAAAAATGTCCCAGTAGAAAACTTCAAGTCACCTTCACAGTTCCCTCGCCCTAAAGCAAATTAAAGTTGTAAAGTTATGAGCCTTGAGTCCCAAATTAACTCCTAACTCTTAACTTGTTAGGGAGTTTGTTGTCCTAACTCGGCCTTCATCCGTTGTAGAGTTAGGTGCATTTGCTCAAACATTTGTTGAGGGGTAACACCAAACTGATTGAGTTGAGTTTTAAGCTGCTCCATAGTCATTTGAGCCATAAAATCATCAGATAGCTCAAATCGCTTCATAAAGATGCGATATCGGTCCATCATGATCTCCATTTGCTCAATAAACAGCTTTTTGCCCTCTAGGTCAAATTTACCGTAATTATTGCCGAGCTTGATCAGCGCTTGATAATCCTCAAACAACTGCTTTGCTTCTTGCTGAACGATCTCAGAGTCGAAGAATCCCATTTTGCGTCTCTATAACTGAGTTGCCACTCAGTCGCTCTTAAACTTTTGCTTCTATACATATCTTAGTCTACGGAATTCATTTGAAGCGTAAGCTTCGGTCTGTCGTCAGGTTTTTTACAGAAATTTCAACACTTGACAAATCGCAAAATATAGCTAGAGAATTTCTGTCGCTTATAGTCGAGTTAAAAGCTGGTAGAAGTCAAAACTCGTAAAGTTTATCCCCACTCATTGAGAGTTGGTGTGTAAACAGGTTACGAGAATGATAGCTTTCCCGCTCTCACGGTGACACATCAGCCATCTTTAATTTTAAGCAGTTGTCAACTATTGGTAACCTTTCTTAAAAAGGTTAAAGAATTGTATTGGTCTAAGGCTTGATATCTCTTGACATTCATATACTGGATTTATTGCGTAAAGAGGTGCCAAAATGGTTCACACCTACGAGGTATTAGTTGATATCAAAGAATTTATTGACGGAGCAAACAATACCTTTCAAAGCGAAACAACACGATACGAAATTGATGCAGAATCAAGACAAAAAGCTGATGGCATGGCACGAATTCAAGCTAGAGGTGACCATCCAAAAGGAACTGAATACGACGTTAGGGTAACAAGGCTACTGAGATAAGGTGGATAGAACGTTACGTCTACCTATCTTTGACTATAGAAAATCAGACTATGAAAGCATTCTGGGCAAAAAATTAGACGATATTCCTGTGTGGAAAAAGTGTCATAAAAAACCCCACAGTAAAACAATAGTTTAGCAGAGTCTAACCTAAGATAGTTGTTAGGCTCTTTTTATATTTTGTATCAAACAATACAGTATTCTAGCTTGAAGTTTAGTTGTTTTGTGATTCTTAGTTGGTACTTCAAGTAATCACACGCGAATGTTCGAGCTTAATTGAAGAGTGTGTTTAAAGTTGCAAATTTTGTAGTATTCCTCACAAGTTCCTCAACTTTTCATTCTATAACAATCAATAGACAAAAGCTAGACTAAGAAGGAAAGTCGATGGAAGTTAAAAAGCGGATGCAAGTCAACTTTAGACTTGATCAAAATCTTTTATCTGCGATACAACATAAGTGTAAAGTCGATAATATTTCCCAAACTGACTTTATTATTCAAGCTTTGAAAAAAGCTTTGTATAGTGATATTTCTACACCAAATGAGTTCCAACAAGTTATATCATTTTTCTCTCTTCGTTTAGGTCTTGTGGAAAGTTGTCTAGCGGAAAACCTAGCAAAGCAAAAAAGTTTATTAGAAAAGCTAGCAAGCTTGGAGCAAAAGGAAGAAGTTACTTCAGATCTAGATTTTAAAACACTTCAAGACTATGTACTTGGCCAACTAGATTTGGATCAACAGACACCTAGCTACAAAGTTGCTAAAACAGCTCTCTCAACCTTTATTACGGAACTAGAGAAAGTTTCGCTCGATTCCAAAAGCGATAACTATCCTGCAAATTATTCAACAGAAAATCTTTCCATGAAATAGACTTATTGCAAAAGTCAAAAAACTTTCAATGGCATTCTGTAAATGTATACTTTCCCTAGCGTATTAAACGCAGTGTAGTGAAGAATATCATCACTCCTACTATTTGCCTTCGGCACTCAATATGACAAATTTAGGTCTTCTACAAGAGGTTTGACAAGGTTTACACTTTGGGGTAGCTTAGCTTTTTACTGTCATGCAGCTATGAGGAGGTCATCGTACTAGTTGTCCAGTAGATGTGGTTAGGTTCTTTTGAGCAGTTTTGTGTAAGATAGCAGCAATACTGAATTGCTCAAGCTACCTTGGTACTATAACTGTCTAATCACAGAAACTGTGGCACTGGTAAATTTATTGGAAATATGTTGTTTAATCAGAGAAAGAGCCGAAGCGTTGCAGCAATTTTAGCTTTTGCTGGCACCCTGACTATATCAGGATTACATAAGTTTTATTTGGGACAGCCACTATGGGGTCTATTATATGTTTTACTTTCTTGGACCCCGATTCCTAAGGTAGCTAGTGCTATTGAGGGAGTCTGGTACTTAGCCCAAGATGAAGAGACTTTTGAGCGTAATTTTAATCCGGGTAAAACATCTATAAGCAATATACAGGATGCTAGCAAACAAGTTGGGTCAATAGCCGACGCTATGCGTGAGTTAGATAGTCTTCGTCAAGATGGACTGATTTCTGAATATGAGTTTGAGCAAAAGCGCCGCCAGTTGCTAGACCAAATTTCTTGAACCACGCAACAATTATGAATTGGCTACCTTTGAATCCCAAGTTACAAAAACTTCGTTCCAAACTCCTCAATGACCCCTACTACCGACTACAGTCTGGAGAGGAAATTGCGATCGCAGTGGAACTGGGTATCCGCATTGATGCTAATCAAGCTACGGTAGATGATTGGCTACGCCTACCAGGGTTATCAATTCACCAAGCACGCTCACTTGTCGAGTTACAGCATTCAGGAGTGAGATTTTATTGCATAGAAGATGTTGCGGCTGCCTTAAACATATCAGTCCACAGGCTAGAACCACTTAAATCCATCCTGAGTTTTAGTTATTACGATGACGATACTCTAGATCATTTCAAGGCTAAAGTGAATCCCAATACGGCAACTGTTGAGAGTTTAGCTCAAGTACCGTTTATTGACTTATCTCTTGCACAAGTCGTAGTAGAAAATCGCTTGTCAGATGGACCTTACCGTAACTTGGCCGATTTTCAGCGGCGGCTAAATTTACCTGCTACTATGATCGCGCAGTTGATGTATTATCTAAAGTTTTGAGTGGGGTGTAGCATGCCAACAGACGTAGTGGAGACGTGGCGTGCTAAGTCTCTATTTTTTTAAATAGCACCGATGCGGTTGAAAGGCCAAAAGCGAAACACTGCTCGACCAATAATATTTTTTTGAGGCAAAAAACCCCAGTAACGGGAGTCGTTACTATCATTACGGTTATCTCCCATCACGAAAAATTCGCCTTGAGGGACTTTTACTGGTGGAAATGGCTGATTTGGTGGTTCAGCGATGTAATCTTCTTGCAAGGGTTTGCCGTTAAGGTATACTTTACCACCAGCAATCCTAATAATTTCTCCTGGCCTCCCAATAATGCGTTTGATAAAAGCTTGGTCTTTAGGATATCCTCGACGCTGTAGTTCTGGTGGTGGTTGAAAAACGATGATATCGCCAAACTCGGGTGGATGAAGAAGGTAGGAGATTTTTTCTACCACCAAGCGATCGCCTGTATGCAAAGTTGGCACCATTGAATCGGAAGGAATGTACCGAGGTTCAGCAACAAAAGTCCGGATGACAAGTGCCAAAACTAAGGCGATCGCAATCAAAATGAGATTTTCTTGCAAACCGCGCCACACTTGCGACGATGCAGCCGCTTGTTTGGCATCACTTTTTTCAGAAGTCATATAAGTTAAAAGCCAGCTTAAGAAATTAGACAAAAATCAAAGTTACTTTGATTATTGTATTGAAGTTTGGTGTTCTGCCATTTGTATAGTGAAATTCTGTGCATCTTACCTTACCCTGACACCAAGCTTTTCATCCCAATGAAGGGGTTTATCTGCTTTTTGTAAAGGAGATTCTGGAATTTGACCCACGGACACGCCATACTTCCAATCTTGCGGACAAATAGCAATATAACGTGCATAACCTCCCAAACCACCTTTAAATTTGGGATATCCAATCGCAACAAGTGCGCCTGTCTCAGGGACTTGATCAAGATTTGCAACGCCCTCTGCTTGGGTATATCCATTTTTCAACAACCAAGCTTCTCCCTCAAGGGTAGGGGTGCTATCTGTATCCAGTGCTTCATGCCCATGGAACAAAATCTTGCGCTGTAGGTGGAGGAACTTAAGAGCTTCCAGCTTTACCCCAGAAAATTTTGTTCTAGTAGCTAGCTCAGGGTTTGGCCATTCTTTAGACCAATCGGAGCGCACAAACACGACAGAGCCTTCCGGTATTTTACCGTGCCTTTTCTCCCAACCTTGAATATCTTGAACTGTGAGGTGATAATTGGGGTCACGAGCAACTTTGTCTTGAATTGGGATAACGACAAGGGGACGAACAGCAAAGGTTGCAGGTAATTCATCGATAGCTGGATAGTCAGGGTTCCAGTGTGCTGGCGGATCTAACTGGGTTCCTAGTTGATCGGTAGACAAGTCGTAGTGAGTGGCTTCAAAGCCATCTTCCTTGTAGGTGTAAGGCTTTCCTGTCTTTGGTTTAACTGTAGGGCCAAACTTGGGTGGGGCAAACCCTGACCATATGGGAATAGTAGGGGCGATCGCATGAGTGAGATCTACATACTTAGCTTTTTTCAATGATTGCTGATAAACTTGCCACAGAGGTGGCTCTGAGCGAGATTGAGCTACGTTATTAATAGATAGAAAAATAATGAGGCTAAACAGAGTTATCAAACATAAAAACCCAAATTTTTTCATCGCCACCCCTTTTTAACATCCCATATGACTTATCGATCATCTTACAACTTCTGTTGGGGGGATAAAGGGGACAAGGAGGACAAGGGGGATAGGGGGGACAAGGAAGAAAAAGCTGGTTCTTGAGTTCAGATAAGAGTTTCGATTCACCTGTTTTCTGAAATGAGTTAAGCTCTTAATTAGCCATTGTCTGAGCCTCTTGATAAATAATTTCCTGAAATTGAATCACATCTTTGGTGGGATCAGCATGGCTGACTTTAACCAACAAATGCTCACCTAACCTCACATCTCGTTTAACAAACATTGGTAACTGCAAACCTAAATCTTCCAGCATGATCAGTGCCAAATTGTTATCTTCTCGAAGCCACATGAGCACCGTAGCATGCCAAACATTATTAGGATGACGACGCAAATACTCTAAAGCCCAATACCTGTTTGTTTGCCGTTCTACCATCGTCACTTCTTGGGTGATAGTAGAGACAGAACTCATCACTTCTTTGAGTTGTTCTGCTGAGAAGGGGAGGACTTCACCACGTAGATGAGCTTTTAACTGGAAGTGCGTTAGCAAATCGCTATAGCGACGAATTGGAGAGGTTGCCTGAGTGTAAGTATTTAAACCCAAACCAGCATGACGCACAGGAGTGATGCTCATCTCACTCTTAGGCATACAGCGACGCATGGCACAAGCCCGGACAAATCCTGCAGGTAGCTGTAGCAGTTCCTCATTAGGAGGTAATTCTGGCTGTGGCTGACCACGAAAGGGAAGGGGAATGTTATGAGTTTGACCGTAGCGAGCAGCAACCTCCCCAGCTAGAATCATCATTTCTGCTACTAGTTGTCGAGATGAGGAGTCATCTAATACAGAGATGCTGATATTGTCGTCTTTGACTTTAATCATCGCCTCTGGCATGTTAATGCTGATTGCTCCTTGGGCATATCGCCATGCTTTTCGTCGTTCTGCCCATGTTGCGATCGCCTTAATTTCTGGTTCTGCCTCAACTCCTAGCTCTAAAACTTCATCAACATCTTCGTAAGTTAGGCGATACGTGGGTTTAATTACACTTGCGCGAATAGTGTAATCCTCTACAGCCCCAGTTTCTTCTAAAATGATTCCAAAACTTAGGGCACAGCACACATGCCCTTGCACCAGACTCATTGGCCCTGTGGCCAACACTTCTGGGAACATCGGAATCATACCTGTAGGCAAATAGACTGTACTACCCCGCTTTCTTGCTTCTAGATCTAATTCATCTTCTGGTAACAACCACCTTGTAGGATCAGCAATATGCACCCATAACCGCTCCCGCCCATCTGGGAGTAATTCCCAACTCAGACCATCATCTATTTCAGTAGTACTTTCATCATCTATTGTGTAAACTTTCAGGTTTGTCAGATCTAAACGGTCTGCATCTTGGTCTTTATGAGGGGAATTAAAACGCTGTTGCGCCACTTCTAATACCTTGCTAGGAAACTGAACAGGAATTGACGAACGACGCAGGAATAAGTTTTCATTTGGACTCCACAAACCCAAATCCACCAACAATTGAAAGGCTCCCTGAGGAGTTGCGGGACGTCCTAACATATTCATGGTTTCGAGGACTGGTGCTGGTGGAGGGTAAGCACGAGACAGGGTGTCATAACTCAATCCCACTCGCACGACATCAGCAAGCAATGTTCCATATTTTTCTATTGCTTCTAAACGATGGCGATCAGGACGTTGCCACTCTACCGCTTCACCTTTGAGTGCTTGCTCTACACGAGCTAAGAATTCCTGCTGTCCTCTAGCTTTTAGGGCTTCAACCTCCATCTGGTGTTTGCGTTCTGCCACCTGCGCTGTATTTCGAGGTTCGTAGGCATCCCCTTTTTGCTTGAAGTATATCTTGTCATCTGATAGCAAGCAATAAGCAGCGTAACACTGTGGTGGTTCTGATTCGGAAAACAGTAGACTCGCCATTTCCTTTGGGCTGACTGTTTCCCCACCCTCAACCAGCAATTCCCAAGCCACCTCCAAACTTGATGGGTCTAAATAGGGCTTTACTTCCTCGAGAAATTGCGGGATCTGCGAGGAGTTGTATGTTTGTCCGGTAACTGCGTAGGTGATTTGTCGTGGTGCGAGACTGTGGGATTGACCTCGTTCATCTACCGCAAACCAACGAGTTTTTCCATCTGGACGGTCTATGACACCCAGACGGCGATCGCTACCAATTCTGAATTCAACTAGCGTCCCCTTATCCACAAGCCTCGCAATTTTATTAGTAAACGGTTTACTAAGAGTTAGGAGTTAGGAATAGGGAGTAGGGAGTAGGGGGTAGGGAGTAGTGAATAGGTCATTATTTAGAGTATTCTCCTTGTCTCACTTCCCTGGTCTTCCTTGTCTCCCTTGTCCTCCTTCCCTTCTCTCCCGATCCTCTTCACTCTTTTTATCCTTCTGCATTAATAAATGGCAACAAGGCCAAGATTCGAGAGCGCTTAATTGCCAATGTCAACTCTCGTTGTTGCTGTGCTGTCAGGCCAGTAATCCTGCGTGGCAGAATCTTACCTCGTTCAGTGATGAACTTACGTAATAAATCTACATCTTTATAATCTATCGGCTCTCCTGGCTTTATTGGAGATAGGCGACGACGGTAATAGCTCATTTTTACTTGATTTCCTTATGAACGATATGTTTGTTGCAATGAGGACAGAACTTTTTCAGTTCTAGCCTGTTAGTGGTATTACGACGATTTTTAGTGGTAGTGTAGCGCGAAACACCAGGAGATCGCTTATCTGAATTAGTGCGACACTCTGTACATTCTAGTGTCACTACAATGCGTACGCCTTTACTCTTAGCCATAATCTTACAAACCGTAAAGCCCGAAGAGAATTAACACAATCACTCATTATCGCATATTACGTCGCACTTTTTCAACTAATCGTTTGACTTTAATATCTAACGAATAGCCTCGACGCGACGAAACTATCATAGTCTGAGCATAGCGATCATGCAAAGCTTGCTGCAGCTGAGTATCTGAAAAAGCCGAACCACAGTCTATTGCTAAGGGAATCACTAGTAGTATAGCAGTAGGGTTATGTATAATATTGCTCAAGGCAATAGAAACCAAAAGTGCTTCCAAGCCGACTATTCCTTCTCTCTTTAGAAATGCTTGTAAATCAGGAACTTTGCCTCGATGAATATCAAGTAACTTGATATCAAATGCCCAACGTCCTAAACTCTGTCCCTGATTGTTATAAGGTACTAATACCCGTAAAATCACCCAACCAATAACAAAAACCAATATCTCAACAAATTGAATACCAAGTTGGCTGCTTCCTAATGTAGAACTAACCAGCCAAATAATTAGAAAATCCAGCCCCAAAGCCATTCCTCGTCGCCCAAAATGAACTCTGGGATAATGTTTTGGTGGAATTCGTTCAATAGTCATAATCAGTATAAGGATTTTTATAATTCGCTCATGTTCTGTACGCAGTTCATTATGTTTAGGTAGAGTTTAGCTTACACCCTCACCCTTAATCTAATTCCTATGCTGTCAGTTAGTGAAGCAGAAGCAATTATTTTAAATTTGGTACAACCATTGGATCAAAAACAAGATACAGAGGTTGTAAATTTGTTAGCAGCCAGTAGTCGAATTCTCGCTTCCCCCGTCACAAGTCGAATGGATTTTCCTCATTGGGATAATTCAGCAATGGATGGCTACGCAGTACGTTATGAAGACGTGAAAAATTGTAGTGCAGAGAATCCAGCAGTTTTGGACATTGTTGAAGAGATTCCAGCAGGCTACCAACCCCAATCTACGATTCAAAAAGGTCAAGCTGCAAGGATTTTAACGGGTGCTGTGATGCCAGAGGGTGCAGATACAGTCGTTATGCAAGAACTGACAAGGCGGGAAGACAACCGTGTTTTGATTATTGCAGCATCTAAACCTCAAGAATTCGTTAGACACCGTGCATCTTACTACCAAGCAGGTACACAACTGCTACCTAAAGGGATGATTTTGAATGCTCCAGAAATTGCGGTTTTAGCTGCTGCTCAATCCACATCACTACCCGTATTCCGTAAACCGATTGTAGCAATTTTATCCACTGGGAATGAATTGGTAACACCTGATAAACCATTACAACCAGGACAAATTGTAGATTCAAATCAGTATGCATTAGCAGTTTTGGTGAAGCAGAGTGGAGCAGAGCCGCTCATGTTAGGAATTGTGAAAGATGAACCAATTGCCCTTGAGCAGGCTATTAGCTACGCCATAGCCCATGCTGATATCATTCTCTCTTCTGGAGGTGTTTCAGTAGGGAATTATGATTATGTTGAGCAAGTTCTTGAGCTGTTGGGAGGCAAAATTCACATTCACAGTGTTGCCATGAAACCGGGTAAACCCCTCACCGTGGCCACATTTTCATCTCCCCATCACTCCCTATACTTCGGTTTACCAGGAAACCCTGTTGCGGCTTTAGTCACTTTTTGGCGGTTTGTACAACCAGCAATCAAAAAGCTTTCTGGATTGGCTGAAGGTTGGGAGCCAAGGTTTGTTAAGGCGCGATCGCTTCATGAACTGCGAGCAGATGGCAAGCGTGAAACTTATTTTTGGGGTCAAATATCCTTAAATCAGGAGGGAGATTACGAATTTCAGCTAGCTGGTGGCAATCACAGTTCGGGCAATTTGATTAATTTAGCTCGAACCAATAGCTTAGCTGTTCTATCAGTGGGTCAAACATTAGTTCCTGTTGGAGAACAGGTAAAAGTTTTAATTCATAATTGAACTACTGAGTTCCGAATTCCCTTGCTTTTTGACTTTCGAGAACTTCTGTGGCTTTCTTCACAGACAGTGGTCGGTGAAACAAAAAACCTTGTACATCCTCACAGTTAATAGACTTCAAAAACTCTAGTTCCTCTGGTTTCTCCACCCCTTCAGCAGTCAGCTTTAATCCTAAGCTTTGTCCTAAGCTAACGATCGCTGTGACAATATGAGCCACTTTGGCATTAGTCGTCAAATCTTTGATAAAAGAGCGATCAATTTTTAAATTATGAAGCGGTAAGAATTGCAGGCGTGATAGGGAAGAATGACCTGTGCCAAAGTCATCAATTGAGAGGTGAACACCCATTTGCTCGAGCTGCTGCAGTACAGATTGAGTGTAGTCGAGATCTTCAATTGCCGTTGTTTCCGTAATTTCTAACTCTAAATAATGCGGCTCTAACCCTGTTTGTTGTATAACTCTAGCCACCATATCCACCAACTTTGGTTGACGGAACTGCTTAGGAGAGAGATTAACAGCAACAGTCAAAGCAGGTAATCCAGCGTCTTGCCAAGCCTTATTCTGACGACATGCTGTCAGCAGAACCCATTCTCCAATGGGGATAATCAATCCACTTTCTTCAGCAAGAGAAATAAAGATATTAGGAGCAACTAGTCCCATTTCCGGATGCTGCCAACGTAGCAGAGCTTCCATCCCAGTGATTTTCCCACTGACAATATTGATTTGAGGCTGGTAGTAAACTATCAATTCTTCCCGCTCTAAAGCATGATGTAAGCTTTTTTCTAGAGCCAAGAGTTCGGGAGCCTTAGCGCTCAAGGCTGGCGTATAAAACTGATAGTTGTTCCTTCCCTTATCTTTGGCGTGATACAGAGCAGCATCTGCATGTTGAACTAGGGTTTCAGCATCATAGCTGTCTTGATCAAACAAAGCAATTCCCAGGCTGGTGCTGATGTAAAGTTCATGTTCTTCTAACTGAAAGACCTCTTCTGTGGTTTTGAGAACTCTTCGGGCTATCTGAGTCACCTCGTCTACATGATTCACTTGGGACAGTAAGATAATGAATTCATCACCTCCCCAACGAGCAACGGTATCTCCAAATCTCAGAGAATTTTTCAATCGTTGCGCAACACTTTGTAACAATTTATCTCCGACCGTATGTCCAAGAGTGTCATTAATGGTCTTAAACCGATCTAAGTCGAGAAACATAACAGCTAACTTTTTCCCACTTTCGGCGACTTTGTGTAGAGATTTGGTAAGGATCTTGTTAAAGAGTAGACGATTGGGCAGCCCGGTGAGCAAGTCATGGAGAGCTTGGTAGCGAATTTTTTCTTCTACCCGATGACGCTGTCGGGCTCCACTTATACTAGCTGCCATGGTTAAAAGGATAGATTCTTCATGCTTTGACCATTTTCTCTCTTTTGAAGAGTCTGCTAAGCCTAGATAACCCCAGAGGTCATTATTTAGTCGTAGAGGTACTAAAAGAAGTGCTTGAATACTGTCTTGGGAAAGAAGTTCTTGTTCAGCAGGTGAAAATTCTCGGGTGAGACCACTCACGAACTGTCCTGTAGAAAGTACAGTATACCAATGAGCTAGCCCAGAAATTGTATAAGGTAGATTTTGCCAATGAGGACGTGACGGTTGACACTCAAGGTGAGCCCATTCAGCCCGCATGCTTACAGCCTTTTCTCGTGTTGTCGGATGAAGATGATTCTCGAAAAGGTAGACATGATCTACCTTGGTTGCTTCACCTAACACAGCAAGGGCTTTGTGAATAGCTGTCTTATAGTTCATCTCCACCAATAAATAATTGGTGGCTTCAGCAACCGCTTTTAACAAGCGATCGCGTTGGCGTAGTTCTGCTTCAGCTTGCTTTTGCTGTGTAATATCCTTAATAACAAAGGTTCTAATTAAGTCACTTGTAGGAAGATAGTGAACTGACTGTTCAAAGATTTCTGCACCAACTTGCACCTCCCTCACAAAAGAACTTCCTTCTCGATTCTGAACTTCCGTATAAAGCCCTGCTAGAATTGGGTGTTCCTTTCCGGATTGTCTGATTTCAGGGAATTTTATAGTAGCTGCAGGATTGAGATAAGTGATCTGTCCTTCCAAATCTATTTCAATAATTGGATTAGGATTGATTTCAGGAAATGATGCTAAGCGAGCTAAGGCAACATCATGAGCGCCTTCAAAAGTGGAATCGAGGACTGCTAGAGTTTCAAAGGGGTTTGCAGGATGAGCTTGATCTGATAGGAAGCCAGACAGATCCTCAACTTCAGAAGATTTAAAAAATGTCTGTTCTGAAAGGTTAGAGAAAGCATAGTATTTGGCATACGCTTGTTTATTGCCGAACTCAATGATATCTCCATGTTTAAGATTATGAGAGAAGCATTTAGTGCCATTAATAAATAAGCCGTTAGTACTCCTTTTCCCCTTAAAACTGCCATCAATAATTTGGAAGCCATACTGAGCCGTTTCTGGAACAGTTACCCGCAATAAAATTGCATGTTGTCTTGATACTGAGCGCGAACAGAGAACGATCATATTTCTAGGGTCCCGCCCTAGAGAATAAGTAGCTTCTTGCAGAGGGATAGTTCGTTGCCCTTGCAGATCTTGGACATACAATAAGTGGCGTATTTTTTCCCGCTCATTTCCTACCATTGTCAACTATTTCGTTGAAACTTTAACTCTTCAGTCACTATCTTGCAATCTTTTGCTTTCTTAAAGAATAAGATTAAAACGCTACTATTATGAATAGTATATTTGCGTAACTTTTCATCTAGAGATGATAAAGTCGAGAATACTATAGCCATCCTAAATAATTTATAAACAGTTCTGTTCTCTGTTACCCGTTAAGGTGTTTCCTACCCTTACAAGGCGTTTGTAACTCAAGACTGCTATATATATCGAATTCTTAATTATAAAAAGCACAGGATAGTAATAGATGGCAATCCTTCTATAAAAATATCTTGAGGTTATATATGATTTCAATGGGGAAAATAATGTCAAAAATTTACTTCTACAAGTGGAACGCTAGGCTTATTTTTTTGCAAGATCTCCGTCACTTATTACGATTGATCCAAATACCTCTAAGCCCTGCAGCTTTAGCTCCTTGATAATCATCAGTAATGCTATCGCCAATGTGCCATGCTGCTTCAGGTGGACAGTCATGTTTTTCTAAGGCAACAGCAAAAATCTTTGGATCGGGTTTAGCTGCACCAGCCTGAGTGCAAATGGTGATTGACTCAAAAAAATCTCTCAGTTCCAGAGCCTGTAACACTGAATAGATACGGGAATCGAAGTTAGACAACACCCCTAGTTCAATTCCTAATTGCCGCCACTTCTCTAAAGATGAGACGACATCCGGATACACAAACCATGGTTCGGCAGTACCAAAGTGAATGTAGACTTCACTAAAAAAAGCCGAAAAGTCGGAAAATTTCTGGAGAGCACCTGCTTGTTCAAAAGTCTTAACAACGATGCCAAGCCACCAGTCAAACTCTAACTGGGGTATATCTTGCGGTTCTGCATGCCTAAAGATAGGTGGTGGTGCTGCCTTAAAGCTTTGGATAAAAGTTTTATCCAAAATTTCAGCAGAAATCTCAACACCAAACTCCTGCGCTATCTGACTATAAACTGCACCCACACTGCCTTTAACGCCGAAGAGTGTACCAACAGCATCTAAAAAAATAACTTTCGGTCGTTCCATCGATTTGGAGTTGTCTTGGCATGACCAATTCTACCAGATCATGACCTTAATTATAGACGGCAACACCTATTTGGGTAAAGCAGCCATCACGATAATATGTCTGCAATTGCAGGGTTTTCTAACGAGCTTGGCTTCTGGCATGACTGAATTTGGGCATAAATCTTGTCTATAAAGATTTTTGTAGTTCACAAACCAAATCATTGGAGAGACGTAACATTGCTACGTCTCTACATACCCTTAAACTTCCTGCGCAGTAATTTGCTGTTGCTCTTGTTTTTTATGTAATCCTGCATATAGTCGATTCAGCGCATTCACGTAAGCTTGTGCTGACGCTACGATGATATCTGTGTTTGCCGCATGACCAGAGAACACTCTACCTTCATAACGCAGACGAATAGTGACCTCACCAATAGCATCAATACCCGCTGTTACTGACTGCACAGAAAATTCTATCAACTGATTTGGTACATTCACGACTCGGTTGATAGCTTTGTAAACCGCATCCACTGGTCCTGTACCGATCGCCGCATCAGTTAGTTCTTCTCCTTCTGGAGTCCGCAGAGTGACTGTAGCTGTAGGACGGGCGCGATCGCCACTGGAAACTTGTACTAACTCTAGTCGGAACAAATCCGGAGCTTGTTGGATTTCATCATTAATGAGTGCTTCCAAATCCCAATCAGAAATCTCTTTCTTTTTATCAGCGACCTCTTTGAACCTGATAAATGCTTTATTTAACTCAGTTTCCGACAATTCATAACCTAATTCCCGTAAACGAGTACGGAAAGCATTTCTGCCTGAATGTTTGCCCAAAACAATTTGATTTTCCGTCAATCCAACAACTTGGGCATCCATGATTTCATAAGTAAGCTTATTTTTCAGGACACCATCTTGGTGGATACCAGACTCATGAGCAAAGGCATTGGCCCCAACAATTGCCTTATTGGGTTGCACCAACATTCCTGTCAAATTAGAAACTAAACGTGAAGTTTTATAAATTTGCCTGGTATCAATGTTGGTCAAAGGCTCTTCTGAATCAGCTGGGTATCCCAAGAAAGGGTTAAAATATTGCCGTCGCACGTACAAAGCCATCACCAATTCTTCTAGTGCTGCATTTCCGGCTCGCTCACCAATCCCATTAATGGTGCATTCTAACTGTCGTGCACCATTTTTCACAGCCTCTAGGAAGTTGGCAACAGCCAAACCCAAATCGTTATGTCCGTGAACGGAAATAATTGCTTTGTCAATATTGGGTACGTTTTCCTTTATGCCTTTGATGAGTGCCCCAAATTCGCTAGGTGTGGTGTAACCAACAGTATCAGGAATATTCACTGTTGTTGCACCTGCTCTGATGACTCGCTCTAACACTTGATAAAGAAATTCTGGATCTGAGCGTCCGGCATCTTCAGGAGAAAATTCCACATCATTCACGAAGCTTTTTGCATAAGCTACCATCTCTTCAGCAATAGCTAGCACTTCTGATTTTGTTTTTTTAAGTTTGTACTTCAGATGAATATCACTTGTGGCAATAAAAGTATGAATTCTTCCTTTGACAGCTGGTTTGATTGCTTCAGCTGATGCTTTAATATCATCCTGACGCGCTCTTGCCAAACTACAAATTATTGGACCATCTTCTGTTCCTACAATTTGAGCAATTCTGCTAACTGCATCAAAATCTCCAGGACTAGCAAAGGCGAAACCTGCTTCTATGACATCCACTCCAAGACGTGCTAATTGCTTAGCGATCGCTAGCTTTTCATCTATATTCAGAGTTGCACCTGGGCACTGCTCACCATCTCTGAGTGTGGTGTCAAAAATAATGATCTTCTCTGCTTTAGTATTCATTTCCCCTTCGTTGTTTAATTTGGAATTTTCTCTTAAAATACTCTTCATTTTATTTTTTTTGTTTTTACCCTTGCCAATAATAATTAATAAGGCTATTAACCTTCTGTTTTCTCTATTTGGTCACGTATATCATTCAAATCTATATATCTATCCGTAGCATTACGTAATTCCCGAGCTATCATTCCTTCTGTTGATACTACTGTAATATGAGTATTTTTAGATCTTAATAATTCGATAGCTCTTTCAAAGTCTCCATCTCCACTAAATAAAACTACTCTGTCATATTGATCTACTGTATTAAACATATCTACGACAATTTCTATATCTAAATTCGCTTTTTGTGAATAACGACCGGAGGAATCATCATAATATTCTTTGAGTATTTTAGTTCTAACTGTATATCCTAAACTAATTAAAGCATCTCTAAAACCTCGTTGATCTTGTGGGTCTTTTAAACCTGTGTACCAGAATGCATTGATTAAAGTAGTTTCTGACTGCTCGTTTCTAAAATACTCTAAGACGCGTCGTGGATCAAAAAACCATCCATTTTTTTGTTGAGCATAGAACATATTGTTTCCGTCTACAAAAATAGACAGACGATTCATCGGAGAACCCATAGAAAATGACACCTAATATATAGAAAAGAATTTAGAGTGAACAATAGATTATAGCAATTATAAAATAATAAATTTGCTAATATCTATGAAAATATTGTCATATATAGCTTTATAGAACCTCTCTTACAACAATAAATTGGTTTAAACATTGCTGTTAAGCTTATCAGGTAATAACCTTTTTTCACTTTCAGCGCAGTCATCAGCATACCGTAATCAAAATCTACCAATAAAATTGACTGAGTAACAGCATTCTTATCTGTATATCAGTTAAGTTTACTCCTAAAGAGGTATGTAATAGACTTTGGCTACAGTGTAGGGGTTTGACTGCCTTTGTGCTCAAAGGTAAAGATGGTGGTAATGACTCCCCATGAACTGCTTTCTTAAAAGAACTCAGCTTGGAAGATCTTTAGTAAGGAGACAAGAAGCTGCCTAACAGAAGTTTTGAGGGTACTGAATTCCTCAAACTTATCTGTTGAGACGGAGACATTGTGCATTTTACTTTCTACTCAAAAGAAAATAAACTAGAAGGGGCTTTGTGGCAAGGTGTTGTATCCGCCCTAGATCCTTGGCTAGCAAATTTAAGCAATTTTAATGAAACTCTATAGATTGAAAGGCAAATGTTACACAAATCTACAAAATACCCATACACTCTAACAAGAAGTTCTTAAACGTCAAACCCCGCTTCCCATTAGATAGGGAACAATGTAACAATCATGGCAGAATATCACCACAACTGATGTATCCATGGAATAATAACTTTTAGGAGCCAGGCCAGACAATAAAAAGTGTTGTCTGATCGAGAAGTCTCCCTCTGTCAAGGGTGCGCTACAGAAACCAAGTATCTAGAAAACAGCAGCAATGACGCAAGTTTTGTGAATAATAGAGGATGCCTCACACGAGGTATAAGATTCTCATATAAGTTAAGTCAGAGATTACAGTTATTACACAAACTTAAAGGAGCTAGGAAATCTCTATCCATGGAGGGATGGAGAATAAGTGTCAATAATGGTCATTTTTGATGATTCTATCCATTAAGGATAAGAATTTAATTTTAAAGAGTTATCTATCAGTCCCATAGCAGCTCATTTTGTGTCTCCTAACTTCCGAATAGCAGTTTTTTTGTTTTGACTCCTTGTTAATTAATATTTGTAAATAAAATCGTTATCCATAAAAGCAACATGGCTAAAGAACCTACATCTACATTAACTAAAAAATATCCCTCTGCTACCAATCGACAGTTAAATAAAACGACAAAACTAATTACGACAGGGTTGGCACGGTTCCCAAAGCTAATGGGTCGCTTAGGTCATTTGCTTAATGTTAGTTCGGTAATAGGAGCAGCACTGTTAGCAGCTTCTAGTTCGAATTTTGCTCAGTTGATGGAAGGTCAAGCACAAACATTGTTTTATGTACTAAGAGGACCGTTAGCCCCAAGCAAAGACATAGTTATTTTAGCAATTGACGATCAGTCTATATCATTACCTGCACAATACTATAAAACAAATCCCCAACAGTATTCCTATTGGGAACCATTAAAAGCGTTTCCCTTTAAACGGGAAGCATATGCTCAAGTTGCTGAAAAGTTGATTCAAGCTGGAGCGAGGTCTGTAGCGTTAGATATAGTTTTTGACACACCCAGCAGTTATGGTGAAGAAGATGATGCAAAGTTGCAACAGTTTTTGCAGCGTTATGGAAATCAAGTGACTTTAGCTGCAGATTATGAAAATTCTGAAACAGTCCAGGGTAGCTTAATACAACTTAAAGAGCCACAGGAGATGTTTCGTACTGGATCTGTATCAATTGGCTCAGTTAATTTTCCCATAGAAGTAGATGGTAAAATCCATAAATTGGCGAGTGAGTTTCCTAAGTTATTAGGTGATGTTCTGACAGAGAAAATACCCTCCTTTGATGAAGCAGTTCTGAATGCCGCTCAAGTCAGTTATCCCAAACCTAAAGGTAGTCAAATTTATTTTGAAGGACCTGCAGGTACGTTTGAAACTATTCCCTTCTGGTATGTACTTGACCCACAAAATTGGGATACTTCTTTGCAACAAGGACGGGTTTTTCAAAATAAAATCGTGCTGATTGGTGCAACATCATTGCTAGCAAATGATTATCATCCAGTAGCTGCTGCCAAAAGCTGGTTGTTTCCTGAGGAAATGGCAGGAGTTGAAATTCACGCTAATGCGATCGCGACTTTAATGGCTGGTAGAGCGCTGCGTACAGCAGTTTCTACACCTGCGAGTAACGGTTTGTTTGTGCTTGGTTTAGTGAGTGGATGCGCAGTTTTTATTGCCAGAAAAAAGCGAGGGATGACTAGATTGTTTTTCAGCCTTGCCCTCGCCACGTCTTGGGGGGGAATAAGCTATGTGTTCTTTGTTTATAGTCAGTTAATTTTTCCAACTGCTATTCCGATGGTAGCACTCACTATCATTGGGCTCTGCTATTTGGGAACTGAAGTCACTAGAGAAATTTTACGCAAAAGCCAATTATTAGATATTTTTCAAAAATATTCATCTCACCATGTTGTCCGAGAGATTCTCAGTCAACAAGATGACCTCAAAGATCTACTCCAACAAAGGGAAATAGCAATATCAGGAAAAGTTCTTGATGGACGTTACAAGATTGTCAAAGTTCTTGGCTCCGGTGGATTTAGTGAAACTTATATTGCTGAAGATACCAGACTTCCTGGAAAGGCTCAATGTGTTGTCAAGCAGCTAAAACCGACTTATAACAAACCAGATCAGTTAATAATTGCTAGACGTTTATTTACTTCAGAAGCTCAAACTCTGCAAAAATTAGGCACACACAACCAAATTCCTCAACTTTTAGCTTATTTTGAAGAAGAAGAGGAATTTTATTTAGTTCAAGAGTATATAGCAGGTCATGCCCTGAGTGATGAGCTAACAACAGGCAACCCCATTAGTGAAAGTCAAGTTATTGAAATTTTACAGGACTTATTAGAAACCTTAGCTTTTGTACATCAAAACGGTGTGATTCATCGAGATATTAAACCTAGTAATATTATCCGGCGAGCCTCAGACAACAAATTGGTACTGATCGATTTTGGTGCTGTTAAAGAAGTTACGACACAAATACTAGATAATCAAGAGCAAACTGCTTTTACTATTGGCATTGGGACTAAGGGTTATGCACCAAGCGAACAATGTTTTGGGCGTCCACAATATAGCAGTGACATATATGCAGTTGGGATGATTGGCATCAAAGCTTTAACTGGCATGGCTCCCCATGAAATAGAAAGGGATGCAAATGGAGAATTAAAATGGGTTGACAAGGCAGAAGTCAGTAATGCTCTGGCCAGAATTCTTAGCAAAATGGTGCTGGAAAACTTTCAACAGAGATATCAATCTGCATCAGAGGCTTTGAAGGCACTTCAAGTGCTGGTCTCTTCTGGCAACAGAGAGCCGTTACCTACAACAGATCATTTACCAATGCCTACTATACAGTTAGATGGTGATTTAAACTCTCCCACTACACCTTGGACAGGAGTATCTGAAGAAACTCCACAAGATCGTCATGGTATTCAACGCAAGGACAAACATTAGACCTTCCAATTCGTCACAACTTGTTCAACCGACATAGCACAGGTGCAATGATTGGTCATCAGGTTGGTCTGGGATGACCTGCACTTCCTCCACTCCCACCAGGAGGTATTGGGGTTGTGTGTGTTCCTCCTCCAGGTCCACTAGAAGGATTCCCTGAGCTATTAGGTGGTTGAGAGGGAGTTGCAGGAGTGGTTGGTGTTGTAATAGTTGTTGGTGGTTGAGAGGGAGTTGCAGGAGTGGTTGGTGTTGTAATAGTTGTTGGTGGTTGAGAGGGAGTTGCAGGAG
>Ga0070738_10002645_pt1 | contig 26456 bp, 21 predicted proteins | sample Coa_R2_2_FD_66446 | JGI IMG/M metagenome (GOLD analysis project Ga0070738, IMG submission 66446) | Surface soil microbial communities from Centralia Pennsylvania, which are recovering from an underground coalmine fire - Coalmine... | ecosystem: Environmental > Terrestrial > Soil > Unclassified ...
TGATGCTCCTGGAGATTGCTGTGAAACGGTTTGGCTTTACCAACGCCATAGAAACTCAACGACCTATCCCGCACTGGCTGGAGACTGAACAGGGAAACACCCAATTTGGGAACTACTGACTGAGTTCACTTCAGGTTCCACGGGTCGAGTTTCTGCAATCGCTTGGTCAGTTCGGGATAGTCCTTTTCCAGTGAGTCTGCCAGGGTGAACGCGTGGCTGGGCGTGGACTGGATGCTCCAGTAGGTCGCCAGCGATTCGTTCTTCTCGACGCCAGCCAAGCCTTTCTCGTAGATCACGGCAATGAACTTCGCGGCGTTCGGACTGCCTTGAACGAAGGCAGCTTCACCGTACCGGATCGCCTTCGCTCCGTCCGGCTTGACGCCCGTACCGGTTACGTACCATTGGGTGAGTAAGTCCAGAACGTCCCGGTTGCGCGTTTTCAGTGCGCGTTCCAAATCGAGCAGGGCCGCGTCTTCGTCCTTCTTGAAACCAAGGACACCTTGAAGTCGGCCCTGTGCCCGTTCCAGGAAGCCCAGCCAGTGACCGGTTGCGGCTGCTCGCTCGACCCACTTTCGCGCTTCGTCCTCGTCAGCTTTGGTTCCCCATCCGCGATGCAGGCAATTCGCTACGCTGATCATTGCGAACACATCGCCGACTTTGGCTCCTTCCAGAGCGGCGGCGTAGCCCTTCTCCGCATCCTTGTCGATTCCGATTCCTTCGATCAAGAAGAACGATTTGGATCTCCAGCCCGCCCCGAGTCCCATTCTCGCTGCCTTGTCGAAGTGCTCCAACGCCTCCTTGAATTTGCGTTCGCGTTGGCACTGTACACCCAGTTCGAATCGCGCCTGGGCGAATCCTTTCTCGGCGGACTGCGTAAGCCAGTCGTTACAGCGGTCCTCTTCTTGCTTCTTGAACTCCGCATAACTTCGGACGTTCTTCAAGTCGAGAACGCCCTTGGCGTCAGCCGCGTTCGTCTGGCTGAGAATGTACAACTCGACTGCTGTTGGCTCTTTTTTCGTGGATAGTTTGCTGCGGAGGGCGAAGTTCAGCTCGAACATGAGCTTCTCGTCGCGACGCACTGCTCGGCCTTCCTTGTGGCAGAGCATCACGAGGAACGTGCCGAGCGGTTCATCCTTCTGATGCGCTTCCCAGGCCGCGTCGTGCATCTCTTTATCCGGGGCCAAGTGATAGCGGGCATAAGCCCACAACGCCTTGCCGTGCGCATCCTGACCACGAGGAATCTGCGTATAGGCTCCGCGAAGCAGCAACTGGTCCGGGCTGAGTTTCGGCGAAGTTGGGACGGGATCGTTTGCCGGCAGATAGACCGAATCGCCGGCAACGAGAAGGACAACGAATACACCGATCACCGAACACCATCGAGATGGAGCGAGCGACATGAGACTCTCCGATGTGGAACAGCCAGAACCTCCGTCACGCAACGCAAACAGATGATCGATGTGGGCTTCGTGCTCAGAAGCAATCAGCGGGCCTTCGCCCGCTGCGACTTGCCCACCTACTCCGGGAAGCCATGCTGTCGGCGGTGATAAGGGCCGTCGTAATTCTGCGTGGACTTCGACGGTTCCAACCGGCCATCACCCGCGACCGGCTTCACACGAGCCAGGAGTGCCTCGGTTTCATCTTTGGACATCGGCGTGAAGCCGCGGCCAACAGCTACATCCTGCATCAGAACTTTCATGGAGTCGATACCAACCACCAAGCTCGCGATTTCCTGCGAGAGAGCAAAGCGAATGCACTCCTCCGCGGTCACGATCCCACTCCCAACGATCTTCCCGCCCGACTCCATGTTTCCGCCGCCCAGACTCTTCATACCGATTGCCGCGACATTCTTTTTCTTGAGTGCCGGGATTACGTTGTGAATGCTGCTGCGGTAGAAGTAGTCGCAGACGTTGACCGGGAGCTGGCAAGTGTCCCAGTTGTCGTGAATCCCAAGCATCTTCAGGAAGATATCCGGGTGTTTGTGCCCCGTAAAGCCGAGGAACCGCACCTTGCCGGCCTTCTGGGCCTTGAGTGCTTCCGCCAGCGCGCCGCGTTCGACAATCCAGTCCGGGTCGTTGTCGTAGTTGATCTCGTGGAACTGCCACAGATCGATGACATCGGTTTGCAGCCGCCGCAAGCTGTCTTCGAGGTGTTGGCGGGTGTGTTCGGCGTCGCGACCGCAATTCTTGGTCATGAGAAAGACCTTCTGCCGCCGACCGCCAGTGGCCAGTGCCTTGCCCATGATCTCTTCCGAACGCCCGTCGTGGTAGTCCCAGGCGTTGTCGAAGAAGGTAATGCCGTTATCGATGGCGGCGTGCATGATCCGTTCGGCCTCGGCGTCACCGATGGCCGGTTGGCCGATATGCCAGCCGCCCAGACAAAGAATGGAAACATTCGCGCCGGTCTTACCGAGCGGCCGCGTGGGGATGGACATGGGAACTCCTGTGACGGGCGAACCCCGCCCGCAAGGGCAGTGGGTCTCCCCGGCACGATACCGCGCCTCGATTGAGCGGCAACGGGGAAGTGGCTCCTTGCATCCGTTACGGAAACAGATGTCTGTTACACTTTTGGCGGTGCCCCGCTTGGGTGGAGTGGGATTCTGTTACACCTCGCGAGTTGCCCCGCTTCGGGCCGGTTATGTTACACGTTCGCATTTGCCCCGCTTGGGGTTCCTGTTACACTTCGGCAATTGCCCCGCTTCAGTAAGCCGCATCCCTAACCCCTTCCCCAATCGCCACATCCGGCGAAGTGGCAAAGTAGTAGGCACACTCCGTGTGCCGTCAAATGCCAGGGCACACGGAGCGCTGGGACGACTCTGTGGACCTCGCGGCAGGTGACCTCTCGCGGATTGTAAAATGTTCCACACGGAATGTCGTCAATTGTTTGGATATTTGATCCTGATTGCCCTTCTGACACGGCTCGTTTAGACGATATCCTGATGATCGGTAGATTGTTTCCCTGCCGCTGCCGAGGGTCGCATTGGTTTTGCAAGCCTTCGGCTCACCCGGGGTCGCAGACGGTCGCAGACCCCGACTACAGAAGACTGGCCCTTCCCAGAAAGATTTGCCAGACCCTAATCTGTTCGCTCAATCGCTCAGTTCGCTTGATTGCGACAGAAAATCACGAGGGTATAATCGGCTCACCCTTTCCCACGTTGGAGCAATCCCATGCGACCACGCCAACGCTTTTTCGTCCTCCTCTGCGTCTGTGCGGCCATGGCCGCTCTGCAGCCGCGAACCGGCGTAACGGCAGAGCCGAAAGAGACTCCCAAAACCGGCAAGGCCGCGGGGATTCTGTTCGACAAGACGGGCGACTACGTAACTGTGAAGGCCGACGGCGAAGACGAACCGGTCAAGTACACCATCTCGAAGGACAACAAGAAGGTAACCGAGGCGCTGAAATCCATTTTCAACGCCAGCCGCGTGACGCTGACATACAAGCAGAATGGCGATACGCGAGAATTGACAGGCATCGCTCGGCAGGTTCGCCAGAAAGACGGCACCGTAACGGGCGAGGTGGTGAAGGTTCACAACAACTTCTGGGTGGAGGTGAAGCCCAAGGGTGGCGTCGCCGATGCGTACGCGCCAGGCGGAAACTTCAAGGACAAGGAGTTCATGGCCAAACTCTTGGGGCTGAAACCCGGGGATATCGTGACGATCAAGTACACCACCGACGGCGAACGCCACCGCATTCTGAATCTGCAGATCAATAAAACGAAGTGAGCCCGGGCAAATGTGGGAAGCAACTGCTCAGGACGCCACTTCCTCACGCTACTCGGCGAGTTTGCGGCGAACCTGCTTAGCGCGAGCTTCGATTTCGGTGCAGATGTTCAAGACATGCTCTGCGAGGTGAACGGCCTCATCGTGTTGACCGAGCGTGTGTAATGTTAGTGTGAAATTTCCCCGCGTTTGATGGACGGGCAGATAACGGTGTAGACTCAGTTCAAGGAGTAAAGAATCGAGCGGCAACCTTTGTTGCCTTCATCCCAAAGCGAGGTACGGAGATGGAAATTCACGTCCCTTGTGAATGTGGTCGCGAGGTGATGGCCGATTCGGGGCAAGCGGGGTTGACCGTAACGTGCGACTGCGGTCGGGCGGTTGAGGTGCCGGCCTGGACGCGACCGCGTGAAACGAGCCGCCGCCGGGAGTCGAAAGGGCCGGGCCTCACGCCATTCGGCTGGGTCTTCCTGATCCTCTCTGTGGCAGCCATTGTGTTCACGGTGGCGGTCTTGGAGGGAGCGACCGACGCCCTTGGCATCGTACGCGGTCAAGATCGGAGGCTGTTCCACGGTGGCTTTATTGGCGGTGTCTGGCTCGTCCTGGCCGCGATCGGCGCTGTCCTCCGGGTCGTGTTCGGCGTCCGCTTCTACCGCGAATAGATTGTTTTGTCTACGACCGTGGTAGGATCACGGCGTGGAGACATTCTCCAACCTGGCCCGGACGTGAGGAACAACGAACAAGCAGTACCCAACCGCGAGGCCAGATAAGAATATCCAGTGGCCGGACATACCTCGCAATTCTTGTCGCTGGAGTTCGTGATATTCCGCCTCGCTCAATTCGCGGGGATTCATTTTTCTTTGTATCAACACATACTTGCCATCGCGAATGCGTGCGGCACCGTCATTCGTGATGAGGAAATAGCTGAAGTTGACGACGACGTACACGAACACGACCACGCCAAGCATTGTGAGCAGGCGTGGGAGTTGTAGTTCATTAGCCTTCGCGACGACCTGTGGGGTGAATCCTGCACGGAGCGCTCGTTTCCGCATCGTGGACGCGTGAAACATCACTCCGAATAGCGCGAGCAAGGCCCCCACGTGCAACAGGTTCGCCAGGTCAAACGGCAGCACCGTGCCCGGAATGAGCGACAGGATGTGAACGACAACCGACGCGACGAAGACTGCCACGCAGAACATCGCCAAGAACGTCGTAACAACTTGCCCCATCGCCGCGCCTTTGCGGAAAACGGGAGGGGGTGGGACCTGTGGGAGGTTCCCCACGGAAACGGGTGTTCGTACGTTAACACTCCTCCCGCAAAGACACAACGCCCAGGACCAACCCGGGCGCTGCTGAACGAGTTGAATTGCAACAGAACGATTACTTCGACCCCAGTTTCAGAACCCACACGGTCCCGTCTTCCAGAGCGGCGGCGAGTCGGAAGTCAGTGCCGCCGTCCGCGGCGGGTGCCCACGCCACCGAAGTGAATTTTCCGGGTCGGTCTTTGGTGATGCGAGGGACTCTCGCCGCGACACTCCAGATGTGAAGCGTTCCGTCCCGGCCGACCGAAGCGAGAAACTTCCCATCCGGCGAGAACGCAACGTCCGACACGTTTTCTTTGTGCCCTTCTAACGTGCCGAGTCCAGTCCCGGCACTATTCAGCATGTGAATCTGTTTATGATCGGTAATGGCCCAGGTTTGACCGTTGGGCGTGGAACGAATGCTCACGTCGCCAAAACCGTTCTTGGTTTTGAATCCCCCTCCCTGTTTCACCGTTGCGCCAACCGTATACACACGAAACGTTCCGTTTGAGCTCCCCGTGACCAAGAGGAGCTGTTTCCCCTTTTGCATGAAGACGACGGACTTCACGGCATCGCCAAGCTTATCTTCCGCCTTGATTACGTTCCGCTCGCTCAATTTCCCACCGGAAGCGACATCCCAAAGAATGACCGTTTTATCGTCGCTCCCCGTCGCCACGAGTTTCCCGTCGGGTGAGAAAGTCACCGAGCGCATGGCCGCGCGGTGTTCCTTGGCCTGGAACACCTCTTTTTTCTCTTCCACATCCCAGACGCGTACTGAGTGGTCGCCGCCGCCGAACGCGAGGAGCTTCCCGTCGGGCGAAAACTCCATCGAGAAAATCCCAAACCCAACCCGCGACTTGAACAAGGCGATCTCTTTCGGAGTCTCACTGCTCACGTCGTAGAGATGAACATCTTCAGTTCCCACCGCCAACAACTTCCCGTTCGGGCTGAAGGCGACGGAGTGAATGTGGCGTTTGATGCTGAACTTCGTCTCTTCGACAATCTCGATGGTGGTGGGTTTCTTCTTGGGTTGTGCGGAGGCCAAGGAATGTCCAAAAAATGTAGGCACTACTAAACATACGATCAACATAGAAATAGCCGAGAACCGATTCATGACTGCTCCTTGGTTATGGGTCGGAAAATGGGAATTGACGAGGAACGCTACGGTCGCGTCTGCTCCTCTTCCTTGAGAAAGGCCTGGAACTCCGGCGTCTCGCGTATTGGGGCGAACCGCGCATCGGTGCGAATTTTCGCCCGGTCCGCGAACCCCGCTTGGATTGCCTGACGCAACGTCTGGATGGTGTCTTTCAGCGATAGATCGCGAACTGCCGCATCTGGCGGGCTGGCCCGCACGGCAAGCTCGAAGGTGCGGGTGAAATCCGTTGCGGCGTCGTGCAATTCCAGCGCGTTGCCAGGCCATAACGCCACGCGTTCTTCCGTTGTGCGAAGTGCTTCCGGCAATCGGCGCAAGGCGCGCTCTGCGATCGCGCGATTGCCCAGCACGCTACTCAGATCCTTGCGGACGCGTTTATCGTTCGGCGAACGTTCCAGAGCAATCCGGTAATGTTTGGCGGCTTCGGTCGCCGCTGCCGCCGCTTCCGGGTACTTTTTGAGCTTGGCAAAGGCGACCCCCAACTGATGGCAGACGCGGGCGAGATCGTCCCGAACCGTCGGCGTGGATGAGTTGTGATCGAGTAAATACTCGAGGTGAATCTTGGCCTGCTCGAACGCCTTCCGCATCGCGTCGGGGTTCCCCAGAGCCTCGTAGAGACGCCCCAATTTGCTTTCGATCCGCGCCAGGCTTTCTCTGTTGGGATGCGATTCTCCGTCTCGCTTCACCAGTTCCTTCATCAGGGCTTCCGCAGTCGCCATTGCTTTCACGGCCTCGGGAAGTTGCTTTTGTTTTTCCGCAATGGCGGACAAGTCTTCGTACACGAGCGACAGGGTTGTGGTGTATTCCCTCATGCGTGGGCGTTGCTGGTGCAGTTCATCGAGGTATTGCTGGGCCAGACGGAAGTTCGTTTTCGCGGCCTCGAGATCCCCCCGTTTCCGGTATTGGTTCCCAACCGACCGCGCTGCATACCCCACCATGCTCCGCGCTTCTTCCGACCGCGGTGACGCTTTGAGCATGAGGTCCGCCAGTCGAGCTGCTTCAAGAGCGTCCCGGAGCGCATCGTCCGATCGGCCGAGGCGGTCTTCTGCCTGGGAGATGTTCAGCAAGAACATAATCGTCAGGCGCTGATCTTTGGCGGCCAACCCCTTCTCGTTCAGGATGGCCTGTCCCCGCTGGAGCGATTCCAACACTCGTTGCCAGTCTCCCGAGGTTTGCAAAAGAACCCCGCGATTGAGCCAGGCCTCGGCTTGTGCCTTTTGAGCTTCCCGATCGCCTGGCTGGTCCTTCTGGAGTTGCCCCAATACCGCGATGGCTTCCTCGTGGGCGGCGAGCGATTCCTCCAGGCGGTTCATCGCATTGAGTGCATTGCCGAGATTCGTCAATGACCGCGCCAAAAGCCTGCGGAGCACGACATCTTCGGGATGCTCGTTTGTCAAGGAGCGCAGAAGTGTAATGGCGGTCTGGTAACTCTCGATCGCGTCCCGCATGGTGCCGATTTTTGTCGCGATCAGCCCGATCTCGAACATCGCCTGCGCGACCTCACGCTGCAGTTTCGGATCATCGCGATGGCGTTCGACGAACGCCCGGTAATACTTCAGCCCGTTTCCGAGCATTTCCTTTTTGAATGATTCCGACCCCGGCATTTCTTCCCAGCGATCCTCCGCCAGGAGTCGGAAATTGTCGGCAACCGCGCGATGTGCGAGAGCAAAAGCCTCGTCGGTGCGGTCCCGTTCCTGCTGTGTCTCGCGCAGGCGATTTTCCGCGATTTGCTCCTGTTCAACCGCCCGCCGCCAGTTCCAGACAATGAGCGGCAGACCGATGAGCACCACGAGCAACAATGCGGCCGACAGGCCGGCGATAACGGGTTGCCGCCAGCACCAGCGTGCGAATCGCGTGAGCCCACCGATTGGGCGCGCGGTAATCGGGCGGTGCGCCAGAAAATGTTCGAGATCCTCGGCCAGTTCGTCGGCAGAGGCGTAACGCTTGCGCGGATCGGTTTCGAGGCACTTCAGGCAGATGGTTTCGAGGTCCGCGGGGATGGCGGGGTTGAGCTTGCGCGGAACCGTGACGGCATTGGCAGCCACCAACTGAATGGTTTCGAGCGGAGTGGTTCCCCGAAAAGGCGGAACTCCCGTGAGCAGTTCATAGAGGATGACACCCAGACTGTAGATATCGGAGGCGATGGTGGCGAACTCGTGCCCACGGGTGAGTTCGGGTGCAAGATACGCCGGAGTTCCGACGATGGCCCCCGGCAGAGTTCCGGCTTTCTGATGGTGGTGGTGCGAGCGCCGCGCCAGGCCGAAGTCGGAAATGTGTGGCGTGACGAACGAACTTCCCAGCAAAAAGCCTGACCCGCGCTGGAGTTCCTCACTGGACGGTGTATTCGGATTGATTTTCAGCAGGATATTGGCGGGTTTCAGGTCGCGATGCAGCACGCCTCTCTGGTGCGCGTGTTCGACGGCGCGGGCGATCAGACAGAGAAGCCGGGCAATGCCCTTCCAATCGTTGCGGAATCGTCCACCTGCCTGCGAGAGGTTTTCTCCCTCAATGAGCTTCATGCTGAAGAAGGGTAACCGCGTTCCGTCCTCCGCCGGGACCTCGCCGACTTCGTAAATGGGAACGATGTTGGGGTGATCGAGTGTGGCAACTGTTTCCGCTTCCCAGCGGAACCGCAATCGTTCTTCCGGGGTCGCCCATTCGGCCGAGCGAAGCATCTTGACCGCCACCAGCCGATTCAGTGAGCGCTGGCGGGCTTTGTAGATGACGCCCATTCCACCGCGGCCGAGTTCCGAGAGGAGTTCATAGTCCTCAATGGTTCGCAGAGGGAGCGCCCCCGTGGGCGCCGCCGGTGCGGTGTCGGCATCGGCGGCCGCAAGTGAGGAGTTGTTCCGAAGAGGGGTGAGCAAGCGATCCAGTTGCGATTCCGCGGCGAAAAAAGCGGCGAGTTGGTCCGCGAGTTCTGGGTACCGTTCCAGCCAGGGTTTGGGATCGGGAGATTCGCCGCGTTCGATCGATTCCAGGTATTCAACGATGACTGGATCGAGTCGCTGGTCAAGAGCGGCGTTTGGCTGTTGCTCGGCCAAGGTTCATCCTCTCTCTCTCTGCAACAGATCCCGTAACTCCGCAAGCCCCCGCCGCAGCAAGGAAGCCACGGAGGGCCGGGTGCGCCCCAGGTGTTCCGCAATCGCACCGACCGACCAGCCCTCACAGTACCGCAGCAGGAGAACTTCGCGCTGCACTTCTGGCAATTCCGCGAGGCGATCCGCGAGTCTCAGAAATTGTTCGTTCCGACTCGCGATCTCAACGGGTGGAGTCTGTTCCGACGCCAGCCAGGCCTCCAGGCGGGCAGAGGACTGGTGGAGCGATTGTTCCAACTCGATATTCCGACCGGCCCGATGAAGGTCGCGAATGGCATTCGCCAGCGTGTTCGCGAAGATTCTCCTCAGCCAGGCGGTTTGTTCCACCACCAACGTGCCGCGAAATTGATCCAGCGCCTGGTGAGCCTGGAGCAGCGTTTGCTGGACCAGGTCGGAGGGATCGAGCTTCGCCCGGAGGATGGCCGGGAACTGCAACTGAGCGAGCAGTCGCAGATACGCCCGAAACCGCTCCAAAGGCTGCACGCGGAGATCCGCATCGGTGGACATCCGATCTCCCTCTTAAGAGACACCGTGGGCACGAAAGTGAACCACCACTTTTCACAATTTTAAGCGAATCGACGCAAAAGGCCGAGCCCGGGAAGGATAGAACTCATGAAGAGGGGATGTAACGAACATGATCGCAGTGAATCGGGCAAAAAGTCCTCGTCAGGCGCTTCCGCGGCGTCGTGTCTTCCGCCAAAATGTCGATGATTGAGCGAACAAAGGTTGGGTGGGGTAGGGTGAGGTGATCGTGGCCCTGGAAAAAGAACTGGAAACGTTTCGTCGCGAGCTTCCGGGGCTTCTCAATGATCCCGCGAATCGTGGAACGTTCGCGCTCGTTCGGGGAGAGGCGGTCGTGTGCCTTTATCCGACATTTGAGGCAGCTCTGGCAGCAGGCTACGATAAGTTTGGTTTGGAAGCCTTTTTGGTGAAAGAGGTGACCGACCACGAGGAGCCGCGGTACTTTTCGCGAAACCTGCGATGCCCTATGTAACCGGCGTGCTCATACGCGGCTGGGCGATTATCGATGTTTTGGTCGGAGTGAGTCGCCCCCGCCATCGACTTCTCCAGAAACATCATTTCACCGTCCCGCAACCCGTTCACGTGCGTGCTCTCCTGGACACGGGTGCGTCGATCTCGGGTTTTGCCCCACGCGTGTTCCAGGAATTGGATCTCACACCCGTGACGAAACTCGGCGTGATTACGCCTTCCACACCCGCACATACTCCCCACGAGGTGGATCTTTACGACGTGTCGCTGGCGCTGGTCGCAGGTGGCGGTACTCATCCATTTCCCGATACGCGAGTGATGGCCGCCGATTGCTGGCTCCCCGGAGAGGGAATCGAGGCTCTGATTGGGATGGATATTCTGTGTCGTGGGTTCTTCCAACTCATGGGCCCCGAGCGTCAATTCGTCTTTGCCTTCTGACGCGCTGTTAGAAAATCGACGAGATCAAAAAGCCGAACGCCCAGGGTTTCCCTGGGCGTCTGCTTCTGTTCTCGTCCTACGGCTTCACCGGCTTGGGGAGTTCCGGTGGGCCCAGCACCGGCGGCGGGATTTCCGGGGGCATCGGCCGAACCACCGGACTGCTGCCGAGCGCGGTTGGGTCAGGAGAAGGCAGATAGTTCGGCCGCGCAGGTTCACGCTCCGGCGCTGTTCCGCGAACGGCCTTCACCGGCGGTTCGAGAAGCGGGGCGACCGGTGCTGCGGAACTGCGGAGTTCTGTCCGAGTGCCACCGGTCGGGACTCCTGCGGGCGAGACGGACGAGGTCATATCGCGAGCGGCGACGCGGGAAGGCGGCGTCTTGAGAGCAGTCAACCACGCTTCTTCCAGAGCGTCGATCGTGTCGAAACCGTAGACCTTGCTCGCCGCTGCGTTCCAGCTTTCGGCCGTGTTGCCCTGCATCCCCATCGACAGGAACTGTAAGAGCTTTCCACGGCCTTCCTTGCCATCGCCACCCTTCTTCACCAGATAGTGCGAAACCGAGTACCCTTGGGCATACAGCACGATCATGTCGCGTGGATAGTCGGTCATGCGGAAGAGTACCCGCAGACGAATCCCGCGGCCGGCATTCAGGAGTTCGCGACAACGAACGTCGTGGTTGAACCGCTCCTCGTCGTTTTCGGAGAGCACACTGCCGCCCTCATCCGCCCAGCGCGGTACGGGACGGCCAAAGTAGTTGGCCAGAACGGTGTGGGTCACCTCGTGCGGCAACACGCTATAGAGCAGTTGCTTGGCGTCGCCACGAATCTCCATCCGGATGCTGGTGACGACTGACTTGCCGCCCTCGTGACCGAAGGTGAAGGTGGTGGCTCCGCCTGCGGAGCCGTGCGTGAGCTGCACTTGCAGCGGACAGCGTCGCGGCCACTGCGGCATTTCGCGACCGGTCCACTCGAGTGCTTTTTCCTTGCGGTAGAATTCGGCCATCTCACCGAATTTCTTGGCAAGCTCAGCCGTCGGCGCATCGACGCTGAAGTTATCGGTGTTGTAAGTCGCGGCGGACGCGAACGCGGGTGCACTGAGCACCGCAACGACCGCGAGAATATGCCGACGAAGAGTCATTCCCTTGACCTCCGTGGTGAAGACGCCTGCTGCGGAGCAGCGATGATGCAAGGGCGTCAGAAGTCTAACCGCAAGCGGTGTGCCGGGACTGGAGTGTGCCGCAACCGCACGGAAATCTCGTGGCGCAACGTGCGGTGTGAACAGCGCTTCGGGATTCCGCACGTGGTGCGGAAGAGATGGGAGCGCGGCGCGGTTGGTGTAATAACTACAGTCGGAAATGGGGCGAAGGTACTTGCAAGAATTACAAAGACGACTGGCCGAATGCACCGGGAATGACCGCCCTCAACCGGGCGGTACGCCAACCGGCTGGCCGTTGGGACCGGCGGTCGCCAGGGGGTTGGTGGCGGGGTACTTCAGGAACTCCGCATCCCGGCCCGGATCCAGACCGATTAGTAAGCCGGGCGTGCGAGAAATCGAAAGTCCCGGCGTCGGCGTGGGGCAGCCGCCCACTTCGCACCAGTTCCCCTCGCCGCCGCGGAGCAACTCGGCGGCTCCTGTAGCTGGGTCGGGGAAGCGGACGGCACTGGCCGCCTCGAAGAATAGGTTCTGTCGCATCAGCAAGTGTGCATCTTCACCGGAAAAGAGCGGAATCGCATCGACCCGAACGGGAGCCAGTACACGAGCCGTCGTGTTCTCGGTGAATGTGGCCTGGAGTTTTCCGGGGCCGGCGAGTCGCAACCCATTCTGAAGGCCAAACAGCCGGCAGCGCGACACTTCCAGCGCCTTGATTCCGCCGATCGAGAGCAAGCCATCCGCCGCAGGCCCCTCGAGGCGGCACTCCGTGAGTCGAAGAGCGCGGGCGGGATTGTCCGTGGTAGCTCGCACCGTGATACAGGTATCGACGGGTGCGGCGGACTCTGGATGGATGCGGACGCGGGAGAGCTGCACTGGGTCCGCAAGTTCCCCCACCGGATCGCGAAGGTCGATCCCGATGCGGGTGAACCGCGTCACGCGGATATTGTGCAACTGGCACCCCGGTCCAGGCCGAGTCCAGGATACCGCCGTCTCGATTCGACCGAAGCCGTTGAAAGTCAGATTGCGCACGGCAATCCGCGAACCGCCCGTGATGGACAAGAGGGGCCGTGTTGGGTCGGCGTGTTCGGGTGGTTGCCACTGGGTCGGCGGGTTGGTCCGGGCGGACTCGATGGAGATGCCGTGGGGAATCGCCGCGGCATCGATTTCCACTTGCTCTTCGTAAACCTCGTCCAGTAGCAGGATGCGGCAATTATCCGTTTCGCGAAGCCGCGGATCGGTAAGTGCCGCCGCGATGGTGGAATAGACGCGCCCCTGGAGATACTCGGTGTGCCCGCCGGGAAAGGGAACCTGATTGGGTCCGTGTGCGCGTGTGACGGGAATGTAGTGCCCGAGGAAGGGCGATGGAGTACTCGGCGTCGATGGGAGGTTCGCGCCATCTCGCAGTGGCGGGGTGTCCCGCAACGAGAAGACAATCAAACCCACCGCGAGCAACCCGACGACTCCCAGCCCGATGATCAACCCACGCTGCCGACTTCTCATGCGGCTGGTCGATACCGGAGTCTTCGAAGCGACCCCCACGGTGCTGATGCCGGGCGACAACTGCGATCCCAGCCTGAGAGCCGGCCCCTCTAGCTTACGCGGGATCTCTTTGTCCGAGGGAGGGAACAGTCCGCCGTCCCACGGAATCAGGGCGTCAACGACTTCCTGAGCGGTCTGATACCGGTCTTCCAGTTGCTTGGCCATCATCGTCTCGATGACGTGGGCCAGCCCTTCAGGCAATTCCGGCCGCAGTTGGCGGATCGGCTGTGGCTTCTTGATGAGGTGCGCCACCAGTTTCTGAGCGGTATTCACCTCTTCGAATGGGAGTCGTCCGGTGAGCAGGAAATACATCGTGACGCCAAGGCTGTAAATGTCGCACCGGCCATCCACTCGCGATCCGCTGGCCTGTTCCGGAGCCAGGTAATCGGCGGTTCCCCGAATGTAGCCATCGTCGAAATTGCGGGTGACCGAATCGCTGCCTTCGAGAATGGTTCGGGCCAGGCCCATATCCAGCACGCGGATCACTCCCGCGCGATCAACTGCAAGATTCGCGGGCTTGATGTCCCGATGAATCCACCCCTGCGTGTGAGCGTAGTCCAGTCCGGCGGCCGCCTGACGGGCGTAATTCACGGCACGACCGATGGGCAGCGGGCCGATCTGGCTCACGAGCATCTGGAGGTCCACTCCATCCACATATTCCATCACGATGAAGTGGAGCGAGCCATCCGTATCGACATCAAATCCACGGACGAGATTCGGGTGGTTGAGCGTGGCGAAGGCCCGCGCTTCCCGGTAAAACCGCGCGCGGGTTTCCGGGTCTTCCTCGGGGCTGGCCGGGAGAACCTTCACCGCCACGAGCGTTTTCAGAGCCTGGTGTTCGCACAAGTACACCGCGCCCATCCCACCCTTGCCGAGCAGGTCGAGGATCTTGTACTTGCCGGCAATGATTGTGTCGTTTGGTTTTCCCAGGAGAAGAAGACCGATCTGATACCGGGTGACAAGGCCCGCGGACACAAGCCGGTCCGCCAGCGCGTGGGGGGAGAGCGCGGTGGGATCGATGTGATCGGCAAGCCAAGCGTTCAGACGAGCAGGCGGAACGAGATTGCTCTGCCGGAGGTAGGCCAACAGTTCGTCTGCCGTGGCGACGGGCATGTGCAGCGGAGGAACCTCGTCTCGACAGAGTTTTGATGACAGCTTAGGGCGCCAGCAGCGCTCCATTGTGAAGAATTATCGAAATCTCTCCCGCACGCCATTTCTCAAGAGTGGAAAGCTGTCGAGGGGATTCACGACTTTTTCGGGAGATGCCGAAGCTCGTCAATTGCGGTTCACCTGCGAGAAAGCGATGTTCTGTCGTCGGGAACGACGTATTTCACGATCATCCGCTTACAGATCCACGTCCCACACGACAACCTGTCCCTTGTCGCCCCCGGCCGCCGCGAGCGTGCCATCAGGCGAGAACGCGATGCTCCGCATCTGGCCGATCTTCCAGGTAAACGTACGGGTGACTTCCCAGTTTGTGGTGTCGTAGAGCCTCACCGTTTCGTCGTTGCTGGTGGCCGCCAGATAGCGCCCAGAGGGGTGAAACGCGATGCCGGTGAAGTCCTTCTTGCTGGTATTGCGAATCACCACGAGCGGTTTCGAAAAGTCCGCCGTCGAGAAAACCGCAATTCTCGTGCAGTTTTTGCCAGCCAGAAGCTCCTGGTTGGGGGAAACGGTCAAGTAGTACACGTCGAGCGAGCGATTTTGCCACTCCGACACAACCTCACCCGTTTGAACAGAACAGGCGACAAGACGCGGAGCGGCCTTGTGTCGGTTGGGTTCCAGCCAGGGTGGTACTTCCCGGACGACAAATCGCTCCGCGGACAGAAATGCGGGATAGAGGTAGACCGACCGGGGCAACTCTCGCTCCCACATGGCGTGTTCCGCTGTCGGGTTATCGATCGGCCGGCACGTGATCCACCCGGACGGCGTACCGAAACTCGAATGGGTGGCGACGAAGTGTGTTCCTTCGGGAGTGATCGCAAAGTAGCAATTGCCCGATACTCGCGTGTTCCAAAGCGGTATTTGCCGCACCGTGCCGGTATTCAAATCGCAAAGGGCCAGTGGGTGGGCGTTGACGAGGATGGCCTTTCCATCTGATGTAAAAGCCGCATTCCAGGCGGGGGTCAACTCCGCGACGGTGTCAGGAATGATCCGAGGGGAGGAGATGTTGGGAAGGTCTTCCCAGATGCGCACTTTCCCAGGCAGAGGGGTGAGAAGCGAACGGCCCTCGGGCGAGAAACGAAGCACTTCCACGCGCCCGCGCTCACCCTTCTGCGACAGCACGATCACGGATCACCTCAGCGAAAGTTGTGTTCCAGCGCCATTGGCTCACAGATCCACATCCCACACAACCACCTTACCCGTATCACTTCCCGCCGCGGCAAGTGTGCCATCGGGGCTGAACGCAATGCTGCGCAGTTTCCCGATGTTCCACGTAAACGTGCGGGTGACTTCCCAGGTCGTGGTGTCGTGGAACTTCACGGTTTTGTCATTGCTGGTCGCGGCCAGATACCGCCCTGAGGGGTGAAACGCCATCCCGGTGAAGTGCTTTCTGTTGTCGCTGGGAACGCGGGTTGGCTTCTCTGGGTGTTTCCAATCACGCCACGAGAGTAGGTGGGAGCCGCTGCCGAGCACGACTTGCTTCCCGTTCGGGGAGGCGACCAGTTGGAAGTTGTCGCACTTGGGGAACGGAAACGTTTGCATGGCCTCGCCCGTGTTCTTATCCCGGACGGCGAGCCGGAGAGCGGCTCCCTCGAGGACGGATTCGCCGCAGACGAGCGGGCCGCCTGGGAAATATGCAGCCGCGCGAAGATACCATCCCACCGCAGCCTGACGCCACCGAACGGCAATGGTCCCGCTGGGCTTGACCTGGCACTCGGCCAGTTCGTACTTCCCCGTCCCCTTATCCGTTCGGCGGAGAACGGCAAACCGCCCTGGAACCGCAGCCGCGAAGAGGTGGGCGAGTGCGCCGGTTGCAGCCCCGGGGCCTTCGCGCGCCAGTTCGGGCAGGGCGAGGACAGCAAGCCGTGCGTTCGAGCGGTCACCCTCTGAGAAGTAGAGACGGGCGCCGTTCGGGGCGAGAGCGGACCGAAGCATGCCGTGCTTGGGCGCGTCCCAACGCCCGCGGATGGTGCCGGCTGGGAGGTTCCAGACGCTGACGCCCCGCCCGAGAGTCAACCCGACGAGTGTTTCGCCATCCGGGCCGAATGCCAATTCATCGATGTGGCAGCCCCGCGCTTGGACGCCGAAGATCATCTCTCACCTCACAGAAAGCTGTGTTCCGCGGGAACGCTTCCACCGCGCTTCGCGGGATAGTCGTAATCACGAATGGCGAAGTGTCGCATGAGTGACTCCGCGAGATGATAATCTCAGAAGTCGACATCCCAAACGACAACCTTGCCCTTATCGCTCCAGGCCGCAGCGAGTGCACCATCGGGACTGAAGCAGATGCTGCGCAGTTTCCCGATGTTCCACGTAACGTGCGGGCGACTTCCCAGGTCGTGGTGTCGTAAAGCTTCACCGTTTCGCGTTACTGGTGGCAAGATACTTGCCCGAAGGGTGATATGCGATCCCGGTGAAGTGAAGGTTGCCGCGATTCTTGATCTTGACCCCTCGACCAACTCGCCGAGGGGTGCGGGAACTGGCGGGTTATTGTTCTGTAGTTCCGGTAATCCCAGCTCGGAATCGCTGAACGTTCCTATTTCTTTTCCGCCTGTTGGAACAACAGTGGGGCGAACTGGTACAGGCTCCGCCGCCAGCTCTGCCACTCGTGCGCCGTGTCTGGGGACTCGTAATAGACACTCTTGATGCCCAACTTTTCCAGCGCCGCATGGTTCTTCTTGGCCGTCTCTGTCTTCTCCTTGCTGCCGTAGCTGACGAACACCACCTTGACCTTCTTCTTGAAGTCCGCCGGGTCAGACAGTGTGGGATCATCCGCGGCGATGCTGCCGCCGCTGAATACTCCGATGTGCGAGAACTTGTCGAGGTTGGCCAGGGTGATCTGTCGGGTCTGTGCACCACCCATCGACAGCCCCGCCATCGCCCGATTCGGTTGGTCGGCCAGGGTGCGGTAATTGGCATCAATATAGGGGATCAGTTCCTCGGTCATGATCTTCGCGAAGGTGGAGAAGTCGAACTTCGGTCGGGGTCTGGGCTCGCCGGCTCCGCCCTTCGCGGGAGGGCTACTGGGTCGCGGGCCCAAACCGCCGCCGTTGTCCATCACGATGATGAACGGTCGGGCTTTGCCGGCAGCGATCAGATTGTCCATGATCAGGTTCGCGCGCCCCTGCTTCCCCCATCCGGTCTCGTCCTCGCCGGCGCCATGCTGAAGGTACAGCACCGGGTAGCGTTTCTCGATGTTCTTGTCGTAATCGGGGGGCGTGTAGACAAAGCAGCGGCGCATACTGTTGGTGCTCTTGGAGAAGTACAGGTTCTCGCGCAACTGGCCGTGCGGGACATTTTTGAGGGCGTAGAAATCCTCGTCGTGGGCGGGGATTTCGATGGCGCTGCCCCACCGGCTGGCACCGTAGAAGAATTTGCTGCCGGGGTCCGGTACGTCGGCCCCGTCGATGTTAATCCGGTAGTAATGGAATCCCTCGTCCAGTGGGCGGGTGGTACCGACCCAGGCGCCGTCTTCGTCTTTGGTTAGAGTGATTCCACCCCACTCGGGCACCCGCACACTCTGGGCCTGGGGCGCGACGATACGGAACCGCACGCGGCGTTCGGAATTGACCTGTGGGTACTGCTTGCCAGGCTGATTGGAGGAAGCCGGCTTGAAGTCCTCGACCGGTGGCGCGGGCTGGGCCGGCGCGGGTTTCGGGTCATCGGCCTTCTTGGGCTCCAGCGCCGGCTCGCGAAAGAGCAGTTGGGCGAAGGTGTACAGGTCGCTCTTCCACACCCGGAAGTCGTGCCCGCCGCCGGGAATGACGTTGTAGACGTGAGGAACCTTCTTCTCGTCGAGCATCTTGTGGACGCCTTCGCTGATCCGGAACAGCCCGTCCTTGTCGCCGCAGGCGATGTACAGGAGACGCAGCTTCTTGGTCGCTTCCGCGTGATCCTTGATGAGCTCGTTGGGGCGCCGCGTGTTCGGGGCCGACGAGAACCCGCCGACCCAGGCGAACGTGTCGAGATTGCCGAGCCCGAAGTTGAGCGACTGTCCGCCGCCCATCGATAGTCCGGCCAGCGCGCGGGACTCGCGGTCGGCCTTCACGGAATAGTCCTTCTCGATGAACGGGATCAGATCGGTGAGGAGATCCTTCTCGAATGCGGCGAACGCTGGCCCTTGCTTGGGGAACGGGTCCCGCGCCGTCGCGTCCTTCGAGGCCCGGCCGTTGGGCATCACGACGATCATCGGCACGGCCTTCTTGTCGGCGTACAGGTTGTCGAGGATCGTGTCCGGCGCGCCGCCGCGGACCCACTCGTTCTCGTCGCCGCCGATCCCGTGGAGCAGGTATAGCACCGGGTACTTCTTGTCCTTGCTGTAACCCGGAGGGGTGTAGACTCGCGCCTTGCGCTTCACTCCGACCGTTGTCGAGTCGTACTCGACCAGTTCTACCTTGCCGCGGTCGATGCCGTCGCGGCGAGTGTCGTAACCCTTGGGCGGAGCGGGTAACTTCTCCGCCTTGGCGTCCTTCTTATCGTCGCCCGGCTGGCCCTGGGCCGGCACGATCGACCACACCAGCACGGTCCACACAACCAGGCTCATGATGCGTCCGCTCATGGATTATCCTTCCGAGAGAGAAGAAGGCGCTCCACCGACTGGTCCAGATTTGATGTCCAGTGCTTCGGCGACCCAACGAGCGTTTCGGCTTCGTTGGGTTTGAGTGCGCCGAGCATCTGTGCCCGGATCGGCTCACCCGCCGTCCAAAGTTCCTGAAACGTCCGCCTCCGCTCCTCCGTGAGGGCGACCGTCCGGGCATGCGCATCGGTCGGATGCGTGGCCCGTTCGACCAGTCCGCGTTCCTCCAGCAGTACGAGCATCGCCCGCACGGTGCTGGGATCCGACGACATGCGCGAGGGTCGCCAGAAGCACGAACTGGTCAGCGGTAACGCCGTACGGCGCGAATCTCGCCTCCGACCACAGTGCAACGCCAGGTAGGCGGCGCGAAGGGCAATCGCGATGTCGCTTCCGGTAGTCATCGGCAGAGACGGTGGAATTCGTGCGTAAACGCACGAATGGGATAGAGATTGTTCGTGGGACAGTGCGAATTCAAGTGAGAAATTGGTGAGCATGCGCGGGGAGATGGGCTCCTGTTCGTTGCCTCCTCAACGATCTGTTGCCAGCCTCACTTATTGAACTGCTCCTCATTTGGCAGCCAATTCGCTTACAGGTCTACATCCCACACCACAACCTGTCCCTTATCGCTCCCGGCTGCCGCGAGCGTGCCATCAGGGCTGAATGCAATGGAATAGAGCTTCCCAGTACCCCACTTGTACACTTTGCCTGGCTCCTGACCGGGAAGTGACCAAAAACGAGCGCAACCGTCGCCACCAACGGTCGTCACCCATCGTCCCGCTGGGTGAACGGCCACGGCACGAAAGTGCGCGCGACCAGGAGGGAGCAAGGGGGCTACATGGTTGTCGTCAAGATGGAGTAACTGAATTTGGCGATCCTCGTATCCGATGAGCACTGAATTGTCGGGTGTGAACATCAGGCGAAATCCAACCGACACTCCAAATTGCCCGGCCTTGCGCCTGATTTTGCCATCAGGGGCAGAGCGGATGTGCGTCAGACAACCACCTGGCTCTCGACTGTCTCGTGGATCATCGACCGTTGCCAGCAAAGTTCCAGAGGAATTGAACGCCACTCCCTCTGTGAACCAGTTATCACGTTCATCGTAGATGGGATCCACCGATGTGAGCCGACGGCCATTCCGCATCGCCCATGCGAGAGAAAATGAACCATCCGAGGCAATGTTCCAACATTCCACCCGATTCGACCCTGCCCCACCGCGACTGACCGCAACACGCGATCCATCAGCACAAACGGAGAGACGGATAACGTGGTGGTCGTACGGGCTGCCAGGAAGACGACTCCACTTTCGAGTTTGAAGCGAGAACAATGAGCATCCACTGCCTGCAGCAGAGATGTACAGCCACCGCTCAAGAGGGTCGAGTTCAAATGCCCAGAGATATTCGGTCACGCGATACTCGACGTAGTCATGGTTCCCATTCAAGAGGTTCCAAATGTCGAAGCCGCCGCTCCCACCGGCAACCAGCGTGTTGCCATCGGAACCGAACGTAACTCCGTGAACCTGCCGCTGGGCTGTGTTTTGAAGGATTCGCATTCGTCACCGAAAGCTGTGCTCCGCGGGAACGCTTCCACCGCGCTTCGCGGGATAGTCGTAATAGTGAATGGCGAAGTGTCGCATGAGTGACTACGCGAGACGATTACCTCAGAGATCGACATCCCACACCACAACCTTGCCCTTATCGCTCCCGGCCGCAGCGAGTGTACCATCCGGACTGAACGCGATGCTGCGCATCCGGCCGATGTCCCACGTAAACGTGTGGGCAACTTCCCAGGTAGTGGTGTCGTAAAGCTTCACGGTTTCGTCGTTGCTGGTTGCAGCAAGATACTTGCCCGAAGGGTGAAATGCGATCCCGGTGAAGTGCTTCTTGCTATCGTTCTTGACGTACCGTTGATTGCGGATTGGATCTTCAACACCCCAAACTACGATTTTCATGCCGTTGATGGCGACGACATATTCGCCGTTTGGATTCACAACCAGAGGAAAGGCCCTTGGTTCGCAGATCCAGCCGGCGGCGTGTTCCTGCTCACCGTTGGCAGTGGACCGGACGACGAGACGATTCCGGCGCAAACTTGTCGAGTCCTTGGGGATTGCCCAGCCGTCCTCAATGGCAATGAATTGCGATCCATTCTGGCAGACTCCACCCCCAACTGCAGCCGAGCGAGAGCCCTCTCTCGCCAACGTCCAGACCCGGACAAGGCCACCAATCCCATTCGTGTCGAGTTCATAGCGGGATAATTTGTCTTCGCCATGTGAAACTAACAGAAATCCGCCCTCGCGTGTGAATGCAAACCAGGAAGGTCCGGGGACTTCGGGGTGGGGGTAACCCAACTGGGTCTCGACATTGATGACGTTGGTTTGTTTCGCATACGAGACGTAGAGCCGGTGGCCGGTTGGGGTGAAGGCCAATCGATACGGGTGGCCGAAAGTCCATCGCCCGGCCAATTCGCCAGCCGGAAGCCGCCAGACCTCCACGTCCGTTTCGCCCGTTACGGCAAGAGTCGTCGCATCGGGAGAGAAAGTGATCGTGTTGGTGAGACGCATCGTTCCGGGCAGTACGATCACGGTTCACCTCACCGGAAACTATGTTCCGCGGCCGGGAAGCTCCCATCCCGCACTTCGCGGCAGTATGCTTCCACCGCCGTCTTCACGGCGGCGCCCAGATCGGCGTAGCGCTTGGCGAACTTCGGTTTGAAGTCCGGGAACAGGCCAAGCATATCGTGAAACACCAGCACCTGGCCGTCGCAACTCGCCCCCGCGCCAATACCGATCGTCGGAATGCTCACGGCTTTCGTGATCTTTGCGCCCAAGTCCGCCGGCACCGATTCCACCACCAGTGCAAACGCTCCGGCCTGTTCCACCGCAGCGGCGTCGGCGAGCAAATTCTCGGCGTCGCGTTGAACCTTGAAGCCCCCCATCTGGTGGACGGATTGCGGCGTCAGCCCGACGTGGCCCATCACCGGTATGCCTGCTTCCACACACGCGGTGATCGCCGGACGCATCCGGACGCCGCCTTCCATCTTCACCGCGTGCGCTCCGGCTTCCTTCATCAGCCGGCCGGCGTTGCGGACCGCCTGACGCGGACTGACCTGATACGTCATGAATGGCAGATCCACCACCACCAGGGCCCGGCGTGCTCCACGCATCACGCAACGCGTGTGGTAAATCATCTCCTCCAGCGTGACCGGCAGCGATGTCGGATTCCCCTGAATCACCATGCCGAGCGAATCGCCGACGAGGATCGCATCCGCCCCGGCCTCGTCGCAGAGCCGAGCGGAGGTGTAGTCGTAGGCGGTCACGACCGCGAGTTTAGCTCCGCGAGTTTTCGCGGCGCGGAATTCGGGTACGGTCACCTGCTTCGGCGGAACGATGGCACTCATGACAACTCTCGGCATGGCAAACGGATTCTCTCTCATTCTACTCTGTTGGATTTCCTGCGCCCCGGCGGTTACTCCGGTAGAATGCACTACCTGGCGTGGGGGTTCCATGAACTTAACAGAAGTACCGGGCGAACCGAAAGTAGCCGACCCCACTGATCCCGCACGCGGGAAAGCGGTCGTGCTATACGATGGCCTCTGTCCGTTTTGTCAGCGGGCCGTGCGGCTCCTCAAGCGACTCGACTGGGCGAAACGGTTTCACTACCAGGACTGCCGCGATACGGCTCATTTACCGCCGTGCGCGGTTCCGCTGGAACCCGCAAAGTTACTCGAACAGATGCATTTGGTCACGCCCGATCGCAAACGCGCCTTCGTTGGCTTCAAGGCCTTCCGTTGGATGGCATGGCGTCTACCGCTCACACTCCCGCTTGCTCCGCTGCTATACATTCCTGGCATACCGTGGCTCGGCACCCGGATTTACTTGTGGATCGCGAAGAATCGATTCAATCTGGTGCCGTGCGACAAGGATGGCGTTTGTCAATTACCCAGACGCCAGTGATCGCTGGGCATTCATACTAAAGGGAAGCAAGGAATCCGATGTCTCGCCGCTTTATCGAACAACTTCGCGACGGAGATAACCTCGACGATGTTTATCTCGTCACCGACAAGCAACTTCGCGCGAACCGAAACGGCAATCCGTATCTCCTTATTGAACTTCGCGACCGCACGGGCGGTATTCAGGGGCGAATGTGGAACGCCGGCGAGAATATCGCGCGCGGATTCGACCCCGGCGACTTCGTCCACGCCACCGGCAAGGTGCAGCTATTCCAGGGGGCATTGCAAGTCATTCTCACCGCGGTCGAGCGGACCGAACCGCAGAAGATCGACTACACCGACTTCCTTCCGCAAACCGAGCAGAGCATCCCGAAGCTCACCGACCGGCTCCGGAATTATCTCCTGCGACTGGGTAATCCGCACTTACGGGCGCTCGCGGAATGTTTCCTGATGGATGACGGCTTCATGCGCGGATTCACGTCGTGCCCGGCCGGGGTGAAAATGCACCATGCCTATGTCGGCGGACTGCTCGAACACGTCGTTTCGATGATGGACGCGGCGGATAAGTTATTGCCGCTCTACCCCGGCGTGGATCGCGACCTGTTGCTCATGGGAGTGTTTTTGCACGACGCGGGCAAGACGCGGGAACTGACCTACGGTCGGGCGTTCGGTTATTCGGATGAGGGGCAACTGGTCGGGCATATCCCGATTGCGGTCGCGATGCTGGCGGAAACAGCAGCGAAAGTGCCGGACCTGACGGGTGAAGCGTTCCCGCGTGAACTGATGCTGCGGATTCAACACATGATCCTCAGTCACCACGGAGAACTTGTATACGGCAGTCCGAAAGTGCCGATGACCCCCGAGGCGATGCTCCTTCATCTGATTGATGCGATGGATACACGCATGCACCAGGTGCTGCGCGAATTGAAAGAAGACCGCAACAACCCGTCCGCCTGGACGCCATACAACGCGAACCTCGGCCGCCGGATCTACAAGGGCGGCGCCCTCGGCGATCTCTATGGCGAAAGCGGCGGAGGATATGATTAACAGGCGAACCCCGCCCGCGAGGGCGGTGGGTGCCACCCGCTGCCCTCGCGGGCGGGGTTCGCCAAGACACATCACACTATGTCTGACATACTCACAAAAATCCTGCACGCGGTGAGCGCGAACAGTTACCATCCGCTCAAACCAAAACCGCTCTTTAAACGTCTTAACCTGCCCCAGAGCGACTACCCGGAGTTTCGTCGCACCGTGCGCGAACTCATTCGCACCGGGCGGCTCACGATGGGTCGCAACAATACCCTCCGCGCCGCGGATACGCACGGCACCCTCACCGGCATTTACCGTCGCGTGGCGTCCGGGCATGGCTTTGTCCGTCCGCACACGGTCGATGGCGTATTCAAGCCGGAAGTATTCATTCGCGAAGATAAATCGCTCGACGCCGCGACCGGCGACGAAGTCATGGTTCGCGTCACGCGCGAAGCCACGCACATCAAGGACGCAGCCGGCGAAATCATTCGCGTGCTGGAGCGCGCCACGCGCACGTTTGTTGGCACTTACTTCGAACGCGATGGCGAAGCGCTGGTGCGCGTCGATGGCGCTGTCTTTTCGCATAGCGTCAACGTGGGCGACGCCGGCGCGAAGGGAGTCAAACCGCAAGACAAAGTTGTGATTGAAATGCTGCGGTTCCCGACGCCAGACGACCGCGGCGAGGGTGTTGTGGTCGAAGTGCTCGGCCCGCACGGCAAGCCGGGTGTGGACACACTCTCAGTGATTCGCGCATTCGGTTTGCCGGAAGTGTTCTCCGAATCGGCACTGGCGGAAGCACGGCAGGTCGCGAGTCAGTTCTCCGAAACGGATCTCAACGACCGCGAAGACTTCACCGCAGATCTCGTCGTCACCATTGACCCGCCCGATGCGAAGGACTTCGACGACGCCGTGAGCGTGACGATCGACCCGAAATCGAAACACTGGATTCTCACGGTTCACATCGCGGATGTGTCTGCTTTCGTGAAGCAAGGGGGCGCACTCGATACCGACGCTCGCAAGCGGGCGACAAGCGTCTACCTACCGCAAAAAGTCATCCCGATGTTCCCGGAGTTGATCTCCAACGGCTTGGCGTCGCTGCAAGAAGGCAAAGTGCGGTACGTGAAGACCGTGCAGATCGAGTTAACGCCGAGCTTGCAGAAGGCGCACGTCCGGTTCGCCAATGGCGCGATCCGCGTCAAGAAACGGTTCACGTACGACGAAGTGCAGGGGTTGTTGGACCACTTGGCGAACCCCGACCGCAAGGTCGGCGAGTCGGGTCACAACCCCTCCGCCCCTGCAGGCGACACGACCCCCGCCCTCGCGGGCGACAACAACCCCGCCCTCGCGGGTGGGGTTCGCCAAGACGATCTCCTCCCTCTCATTCGCCGCATGCGTGACCTCGCCTTGTTGCTTCGCAAGAAGCGTTTTCGGCGTGGATCGCTCGAACTGACGATGCCCGAAGCGGTACTCGAATACGACGCCGAGGGCCGTGTGAGCGGCGCACACTTCGCGGAGCATAACCTCAGCCACCAGATCATTGAGGAGTTCATGCTCGCCGCGAACGAGGCGGTTGCGGAGCATTTCACGCGACTGGATGTGCCGTTTCTGCGCCGCGTGCACCCCGCGCCGAACGAAGAGAAGCTCGAAGCCTTCGCGCAGTTCGCCGAACTGCTCGGCCACCCACTGAAGCGCGCACAGGATCGCTTCGAGATTCAACGCGTGCTGAATGATACGGCCGATAAGCCAGAGCGGACCGCGGTTCACTTCTCGCTATTGCGCAGCCTTAAGCAAGCCGCGTATTCGCCGATTCAAGACGAACACTACGCGCTCGCCAGCCAGCACTATTGCCACTTCACCTCGCCCATTCGCCGTTACCCGGACTTGCAGGTTCACCGCCTCCTCGACCGCTGGATCAAGCACGGTTCGGCGAGCGCCGATGTGGAAGAGCTAGTGGCGCTTGGCGAGCACTGTTCCAAAATGGAACGCCGGGCCGAGACAGCCGAGCGCGAACTGGTGAAGACGAAGATTCTCACCTACCTCAGCACGCGGCTCGGTGAACGGCTCGACGCGGTGATTACCGGCGTTGCGGATTATGGTTTCTTCGCCCAGGCTGAGAAGTTCCCGGCAGAAGGACTCGTTCACATTTCGTCGCTTGTGGACGATTACTACTGGTTCGATGAATCCAGTCACACGCTCGAAGGTCGGCGCACCAAACGTCGATTCCGTTTGGGGGATCGTGTGCATGTGGAGGTAGCTCGCGTGGACTTGCAGCGGCGGATGCTCGATCTTCGACTAGCCGAGACGAAGCCGAAAGAGGAAAATGGTAGTGACGAAGTGCCCAGCCAAGCCCGATCCTCAAA
>Ga0070738_10002646_pt1 | contig 26452 bp, 21 predicted proteins | sample Coa_R2_2_FD_66446 | JGI IMG/M metagenome (GOLD analysis project Ga0070738, IMG submission 66446) | Surface soil microbial communities from Centralia Pennsylvania, which are recovering from an underground coalmine fire - Coalmine... | ecosystem: Environmental > Terrestrial > Soil > Unclassified ...
TCTGGGTCCCGTTCCACTTCTTGAGCCCCTCGAAGACGACGGCGCGCGCCGGCATGTTGATGCCGAGCGCGAACGTCTCGGTCGCGATGAGGAGCCGGAGGTGGCCGTCCGAGAACAGGACCTCGACGATCTCCTTCAGCGCCGGGAGGAGGCCCGCGTGGTGGTAGGCGATCCCGCGTCCGATGAGCTTGCGCAGGCGCTGGACCGCGGGCGTCTCGAGGTCGAGGTCGTAGGCGAAGACGAGCTTCGTGAGCTCGGCGATCGCCGCCTTCCGTCGCTCCTCGTTCCCCATGAAGAAGTCGAACTCGAGGCAGTTGACGGCGAGCCGCTCGCACGCGTCCCGCGAGAAGAGGAAGAACAGGACGGGCAGCTCGCGGCGGTGCGCGAGCGTGATGACGAGCTCCTTCCACGAGCGGTCGAGCTGGCGGGCCCGGTCCTCCCAGCTCTCGCTGTGGAAGCGGCGCCCGCCGTGGAAGCGGCGCATGGCGCGCTCGCGGTCGGCGCGCGCCTCGCCCGCGATCTGGCGGAGGCGGTCGTAGGGCCGGATCCCGTGCTTGGGAGTGGCCGCGAAGATCGAGAGCGGGATCGGGCGGTTCGTCTCGAGGACGACCCGGACCTCGCCGCCGCGCACGTCCTTCAACCACGCCGCGAAGTCGTCGAGGTTCGAGATCGTGGCCGAGAGGGCGACGATCTTGATCTCGGGCGGCGCGAAGATGAGCGACTCCTCCCACACGGTCCCGCGCTCGGGGTCGTCCATGTAGTGGATCTCGTCGAAGATGACGCAGGCCACGTCCTTCAAGCGCTCGGGGGCGTCGAAGATCGTGTTCCTGAAGATCTCCGTCGTCATGATCACGGCCGGGGCCTGGGGGTTGATCGACACGTCGCCCGTCGTGATCCCCACGTCGCCCGGGTAGGTCGCGGAGAAGTCGCGGAACTTCTGGTTCGAGAGGGCCTTGATCGGCGCCGTGTAGACGACCCGGCGGCCTTCCTTGAGCGCCTTCTCGATCGCGTACTCGGCGATGAGCGTCTTGCCCGCTCCCGTCGGCGCGGCGACGATGACGCTCTCGCCCTTGCCGATCGCGTCGAGGGCCTCGCTCTGGAAGCGATCGAGGGTGAGGTTGCGGTAGGTCTCGAGCACTGGCTGCCCTGTATAACATGGCCCAGTGACGCTTCTCCCGATCGACGCGCTCATTCCCGAGATCCGGCAGCGGACGGCGGAGCAGAAGGCCCTCGTCCTCGTCGCCGAGCCGGGGGCGGGCAAGACGACGCGCGTCCCGCCCGCCCTCCTGGGGGACGCGGGTGAAGTCTGGGTCCTCGAGCCGCGGCGGATCGCGGCGCGCATGGCCGCGCGCCGCGTGGCCGAGGAGATGGGCGAGCGCCTCGGCGAGACGGTCGGCCTCCACGTCCGCTTCGAGGAGCAGGCGAGCAAGAGGACGCGCCTCCGCTTCATGACGGAGGGGATCCTGACGCGGCGGATCCTCTCCGACCCGACGCTCCGGGACGTCGCGACGGTCATCCTCGACGAGCTCCACGAGCGTCATCTCGAGGGCGACCTCGCCCTCGCCCTGCTCGCGAGGTTGCGGCGGACGACGCGGCCCGATCTGCGGATCGTCTGCATGTCGGCGACCCTCGAGGCCGGGAAGGTCGCGCGGTTCCTCGGCGCGAGCGTCCTCGAGGCGCCCGGCCGGACGTTCCCCGTCGCGGTCGAGTATCAGCCCGGCTCGCGGCCCCTCGAGGAGAGGGTGCGAGACGCGCTCTCGCAGGTCGGGCCGGGCGACGCGCTCGTCTTCCTGCCGGGGGCGGGCGAGATCCGGCGCGCGATCGACGCCTGCTCGTCGCTCCCGAGAGCGCTGTTTCCGCTCCACGGATCGTTGCCGCCCGAGGAGCAGGACCGGGCGCTGAGGCCGGCATCCAGGCCGAAGGCGATCTTCGCGACGAACGTCGCCGAGACCTCGCTCACGGTCGAGGGCGTGACGACCGTCATCGACTCCGGGCTGGCGCGGATCCCCGGGCACTCGGCCTGGTCGGGGCTGCCCTTGCTCGAGGTCGAGCCGATCAGCCAGGCCTCGGCGCGGCAGCGAGCGGGGCGCGCCGGAAGGCTCGGGCCTGGCCGCTGCATCCGTCTCTACTCGAAGGAGGACCTCGAGAGCCGCGAGGCCTTCACCTCGCCCGAGATCGCGCGGCTCGACCTCGTCCAGCTCGCGCTCCAGCTCCGGGCGGCGGGCGTCGCGAGCCTCGAGTGGCTCGAGCCTCCGCCGGGTCACGCGCTCGAGACGGCGGAGAAGCTCCTCCGGCGGCTCGGCGCGCTCGGCCGGGACGGGGAGCTCACGAAGACGGGCGAGCGCATGCTCCGCTTCCCCGTCCACCCGCGCCTCGGACGCGTCCTCGCCGACGCCGAGGGGCGCGGGACGGCGCGCGAGGCGTGCGCCTTCGCGGCCTCGCTGGGAGAGCGCGAGAGCCAGCGTGACCGCGTCCGCGAGCAGCTCGAGCGGCTCGTGCGCGACGGAGCCGCGACGGGCGATCCCCTCGCCCGCTCGATCCTCGCGGGCTACCCCGACCGCGTCGCGCAGAGGCGCGGCCCTCGCGAGGTCCTCCTCGCGGACGGGACGACCGCCGAGGCGCACGCGGTCGCTTCGCCCTTCCTCGTCGCCGTCGAGGCGCAGGAGCGCCGCGGCTCGCGGCCGATCGTCCGCGAGGCGGTCCCGATCGAGGCGGAGTGGATCCTTGACGCCTTCACGGACGAGGTGCGCGAGACGGTCGAGGTCACCTGGGACGCGCGCGCCGAGCGCGTCCAGGTGTCGAGCCGGATCCTCTACGGGGCGATCGTCCTCGAGGAGAGCGCCAGGGGGAGAGCGCCCGAGGGCGAGGTCGAGCGGATCCTCCTCCACCACGCGCTCGTGAAGGGCCCGGGCGCGTTCGCCGACCCGGAGGCGCTCGACGCCCTCGCGGCGCGCGCCGCCTTCGCGCGGACGATCGACCCGACGATCCCCGAGCTCGGCGAGGCGCGGGCGCGCGAGCTCCTGGGCGAGCTCGTCACCGGGAGGCGAAGCTTCGCCGAGCTTCGCGACGCCGACCTCCTCGCGGCGCTCCGCGCGGGTCTCACGCACGAGCAGCGGACGGCGCTCGAGCGCCTCGCGCCGGCCGAGGTCGTCCTCGCAGGCGGCCGCCGCACGCGCATCCACTACGCGGCAGGGCAGCCTCCCCATGTCGCCTCCCGGCTCCAGGACTTCTTCGGCATGCGCGAAGGGCCGCGCGTCGGAGGCGGCAAGGTCCCGCTCGTCCTGCACTTGCTCGCGCCGAGTCAGCGGCCGGTCCAGATCACGAGCGACCTCGCGGGCTTCTGGGTGAACCACTACCCGCGCATCCGCCGCGAGCTCTCGCGGCGCTACCCGAAGCACGCGTGGCCGGAAGATCCGCTCAGCGCGAAACTTCCCCCGCCTCGGCGACCCTGAGGCTCCCTGGCGCCAGGGCCTCCTCTCGTTTCCCGAAACAGGGAAATCGAACGTCATGGAAACGTGTCCCTTCCTGTCCCATTCGACGCGTCGACAAGGAGTTCCGGCGTCAACGAACGGAGGCATTTCGAGTGCTTTGCCCTGGGTCGGGTCGGGATAGGAGTCCGTGCCAATGAACGTGCGGATGGAGCTGCTCGGGGTCGTCGCCCTCGCCGGCACCATGGGCTGCGGGCTGGGAGGCTCCAGCAGCAGCAGCAGCGGGCCGGCTCGCGGCGCCTCGACGGCCGGTCCTGGCGGTCCCGGGACGGGCTTCGCTCCGGCGGCCAGCCTGGTCGTGCCGCGTAGCCTCCACACCGCGACCGTTCTCCAGGACGGGCGCGTCCTCGTCGTCGGCGGCGTCACCGCGAGCGGCGGTAGCGCGAACTACGTCGTCGAGAGCGAGATCTACGACCCGGCGGCCGGTAGCTTCACGGCGGTCTCGAACGCGAGCCTCGGTGGCAGCACCGGCGGCTACATGACGACCATGTCGGGCTCGACCGCGGTCAACACGGCGCGCTTCAACCACGCGGCGTGCCTCCTGACCGACGGGCGCGTCCTCATCGCCGGCGGTTACGGCGAGGAGACGGTCGACGCCAGCGGCAACCCGGTCCAGGCCGACATGGCGACGGCCTTCACGTTCGACCCCAAGACGAACTCCTTCACTCAGGTGGGCTCGCTCAACACCCCCCGCCGTTCGCTCAAGCTCGTCGCCTTCTCGGGCGGCGCGGTCGCGATCGGCGGCTTCAACGCGACCCTCAACAACGGCCAGGGCGGCACGACGAACGTGACCGAGGTCTTCGATCCCACGGCCAACACGTTCACGGCGAGCGGCAACCTCAACACGCCCCGCCAGAACATGGGCGCCGCGCTCCTCGGCGGTCTGCCGACGGCCGTGGGTGGCGTCGCGATCATCGAGCAGCCCGGCCAGACGACCGTCTCGACCCTGATCGCCAGCGGCTGCGAGCAGGAGAACGGCTCCTCGTGGGTCGCGGGCGCCCAGCCCGTCACCGACCGTTACTTCGCGTCCTTCGACGCGCTCTCGAACGGCACGGCGATCCTCGCCGGCGGCCAGGACTCGACCGGCGCCTCGAACGCCTCGATCGAGCGGCTCTCCGCCAAGACGTTCAGCGTCGTCGGCCAGCTCGCGACTGCTCGCCAGCAGCACGGCTCCGCGGCCGGTGGCCTCGGCGTCCTCTTCGCGGGCGGGATCAACGTCTCGGCCAGCGGGACGTTCTCGACGCTCGCGAGCGCCGAGTATTTCAACGCGGTCAGCAACTCGGTCACGTCCGCCACGATGGCCCACCAGCGGAACGGCTGCGCCGTGGTCGCCCTCCAGAACGGCACGTTCCTCGTGACGGGCGGCACCGAGGGCGGCACGACCGACCCCATGGGTCTCGACGGCACGAGCGTCGGTTCGGCCGAGATCTTCGCGGTCCCGGGAAGCACGACGGGCACGACGAACCCCGGCTCGACGACCCAGCCCAAGAACCCCTCGCCGCCGCCTCCGCCGGCTCCGAGCCCCGCGCCTGCGCCGCCTCCGGCGCCGTCGCCCGCTCCGCCGCCGCCTCCCCCGCCGGCTCCGGCTCCGGCTCCGCCGCCGCCTCCCCCGCCGCCGCCGTCGATCACCTGGAGCAACCAGATCCAGACGATCTTCAACAACGACAGCTGCCTCGGCTGCCACTCGGGCGGCAGCCGTGACCTGTCGAGCTACTCGGCGACGATGAGGTTCGTCACGGCCGGCAATCCCTCGGGCAGCATCCTCTATCAGAAGTGCAGCACGGGGAGCATGTCGGGCTACACGAACCCGGGCGACGCGCAGACGATCTACAACTGGATCCAGGCCGGCGCGCCGCAATAGCGGACTGAACAAGTCCTCGCCGACGTTGTCCGATGGAAGACCTCCATCGGACAACTCGTTTCCGGAGCGCCCGAAAAGACGCCGCGGAGGCGCTGAGGCGCGGAGGACGCGCAGAGACGGTGCCCGGTTGTCGTGAAGAGGAAGACGGGAACCACCGAACACGCCGAAGACACCGAAGGACTTCATCCAGGTGTCTTCGGTGTTTTCGATGGGTGCGGTTCCATCTTCAGATCAAGCGGTTGGCGCGGTGGAGTCCTCTGTGGCTGGAAGCGCCTTGCAGACTTCGGACAAGGAGGGGCGCTGGGCGCTCACGCGGGAGCTGGCGACAGGAACGGGTGAGCCGACTTCGTGGACGAACCAACTTGCGTCCGGAGCGCGCAAGGTCACGTCGAGAACGGGGGAGGTTGCATCGAGGGCGAGGGCAGTCACATCGGGAACGAAGGAGGAGACATCGAGAACGACTGCGCTCACAACGAGAACGCGGTCAGTCACATCGGGACCGAGGGAGCTCACATCGGGAACGAGGGCGGGCACTTCGGGAACGAGGGAGGTCACATCGAGAACGAGGGCACTCACAACGAGAACGAGGTCAGTCACATCGAGGACGAGGGCAGTCACATCGGGAACGGGTGAGGTGAGATCGAGAACGAGGGCGCTCACATCGGGAACGAGAGAGCCGACATCACAGGCGTGGCAGCCGCGTGCGAAGAGGATGAAGCGCTCATCGTCCTGGATGTCGGCTTCCCCGAGTACGCGGTAGGCGAACGCGAGAAGACGGCGATCGACTTCTTACGCGATGTCACCTTCCTCGAGGATGAGGTAAGCGCACGCGAGAGCGATGTGAGCCTCCCCGGAGACGATGTAAGCGCACGCGAGGAGATGGAGACCGGGTCCGTTCGCGATGTGAGCTTCCCCGAGGATGATGTAAGCGCACGCGAGAAGATGGAGACCGCGTTCGTTCGCGTGGTGAGCTTCCCCGGGGACGAGGGAAGCTCACGCGAGAGGATGGAGATCGGGTTCGCACGCGATGTGAGCTTCTTCGAAGGAGATACGAGCGAACGCGAGAAGATGGAGACCTGGTTCTTGGGCGAAGTGAGCTTCCCCGAGGATGAGGTAAGCGCACGCGAGAAGGTGGAGGCGGGGTTCGTTCGCGAGGTGAGCTTCCCCGGAGGGGTGGTGAGCGCACGCGAGATGCTGGAAGGCGCGTTCGTTTGCGACGTAGGCGTCGCCGCGGGTGAAGCGGGCGCTCGCTAGATCATGAAGATCGTGCTCGTTCGCGACACGAGCTTCCCCGCGAATGCGCCGAGCACACGCACGAAGATGGAGAGGGGGCTCGTTCGCAACGTAACCTTCGCCGAGGAAGTGGTCTGCGCTCGCGAGGTGCTGGAGCGCGGGGGCGTTCGCGACCTAAGCGTCCCCGAGGACGTGCCAGGCGCTCGCGCCAGGATGCAACCCGCCGCTGAGGAAGCGCCGTGTTCGCCTGGCTTCCTCGGAAGAATCAAACCGCAAGACGCCAGGATCCCAAGATGGCCACAGAGATCACCGAGAACACAGAGGAACGACCCCGACTCTGTGGTCTCTGTGCTCTCTGTGGCCATCAAGTCGATCGATCGCATTAGGAAGACGCAGAGCCGCGGAGATCGCAGAGGCGCAGGCTTCACTTCTCTGCGTCTCCTCTGCGATCTCTGCGGCTCTGCGTTGAACGCCGTCCGTGCGGATCCTCGGGGGCGTCCGGTCGCTACTTGATGGGCGTCGGCCCAGCCTTGAGCGTCCTGTGGATCCGCGTCGGCTGCCAGGGGTTCTTGACCTCGACCTTCCAGTCCGTCTGGAGGCTCGTCTCGAACTCCCAGAAGAGATCGACCTGGTCCCAGCCCTCGGTGTCGGTCGTCGTGTCGACCGTCGCCTGCTTGCCGTCGTTCGTGACGAACGTGACGAGCATCTTGCCCCGCGCGAAGTCGAGCGCGCGCGTGATCTCCTCGTCCTTGGCCGGAAGGTCGACCTCCTTCTCGGCCTGGAGGCAGACGGTCCAGAAGTACTTCACGAAGCTCGCGCCCGTCGTGATGCTGCGGAAGTGCGGGTTCTTGAGCGTGTCGCGCGCCGAGCCGAGCTGCTTCATGCCGGCCGGCGAGCGCCAGCGGGGCTGGGTCTCGGGAGCGCCGCCCATGGCGGACCCACCGACGAACATGAACAGGAGGTTGCAGCCGAAGGACGCGTTGAGCGCGTCCTTGTCCTCGGCCGAGCCGACCCCCATGGCGTGCGAGTAGACGCGGATCGCCTTGAACTTGTCGCGGAAGGGCTCGATCGCCTTCTGGAGCCTGGAGCCGGCGTCGGACTCGAAGCCTTTCTTGAAGTCCCTGGGGTCGAGGCGGATGACGCAGGCGTTCCCGTCGAGGCGGAAGAGGCGCGGGACGTAGTACTCGGTCTTCGCCATGTAGCCCCAGGCCTTCGCCCACTCCTCGTCCGTCATGTCGGCGAAGCCCTTGACGATCGGGTCGTCGCCCGGTTTGGCGCCCGGGAGGAGGTAGGTCGTGCCCGTGGGGGTGACCGGATTGCCGAAGGCCTCCGTCGCGTTGATCGCGTTCACCATCTGCACGAGCTGGGTGCGCGAGGCCGCGTCGAACCCGTTGTTGGTCTGGACGAGGATCGACGCGAGCGGGAGCTCGGGAGGGCCCGGCTCGCCGTTCAGCATCTTCGAGAGCGCGTAGACGCCGACGAGGACCGCGAACCCGAACGCGACGAGGAGCCCGGTCCCGGTGCCGCTCGAGCGCTCCTCGTCCTTCTCCTTCTCCTTCACGCTGGCCATCTCAGTCCTTCTTGGCGACGTGCACGATGATCTTCTCCTGCGCCACGTGCGCGTGCTCGCCCGTTGCGGTGACGGTGATCTCGTGGTCGCCCGGCTTGAGCTCGGCCGTCGAGAAGACGAGGCCGTGCTGGTTCACGTCGGGGTCGAGGTTCGAGCGCCACTCGGCCGAAGCCCCGAGGGCGTCGAGCTGGGCGACGAGCGTGTCGGCCTTCTTCGCCTTCTGGGCGGCGGCCGCGAGGTCGGGCTTCATCTTGCCGCGGACCTCCTCGAGCTCCTTCAGGACCTTGGCTCGCTCGTCCGGCTTCTCGGGGAGCGCGTCGGTCTCGAGCTTGGCGCGGCGCGCGTCGAGCTCCTCCCAGACGACGCCGTCGCGCTTCTCGAAGTCCTGGAGCGTGGCGCGCGCCGCCTGCTGGCGCTTCTTCGCCTCGGCGAGGTCGACTCCGCCGAGCGTCATCTTGACCTCGACCTTCTTGTCCTCGCCCTCCTTCACCGAGACGGGGTCCTGCTGGATCTCGATCGCGGGCACCGTGAGGAGGAAGAGGGAGGCGGGCGGCCAGTAGGTCACGATCCCGAGGACGACGATCATGACCATGACGAATTCCATGGCGGGCCGGTAGAGGGCGACGATCGGCTTCCCGAAGCGGAGCGCCGAGAGGAACAGGTTGAAGCCGACGGGTGGCAATGAATAGGCGATTTCGAGGTTCAGGAGGAAGATGACGGCGAGGTGGTAGGGGTCGATCCCGTACTTGACCGCGACCGGCGCGATGAGCGGGACGACGACGAGCGTCGCGGTGTAGCCCTCCATGACGCAGCCCACGATCAGGAGGAACACGTTCAGCATGAGCAGGAACATGTGCCTCGAGTGCACGTAGCGCTGCATGAGCTCGAGGATCTGCTGCGGGACCTCGATGAGCGTGAGCCAGCCCATGAAGGCGAGCGCGATCCCGAGGATCATGAGGATCGCGCCGACGAGGACCATGCTCGTCTTCACGACGCGCGACACGTCGTGGAGCTTGATGTCGCGGTAGACGAAGACCTGGACGATGAACGCGTAGGCCGCGGTGACGGCGCTCGCCTCGGCGGCCGTCGCGAACCACCCCGAGTAGAGGCCGCCCAGGACGATCGGGATGAGCGGGAGCTCCCAGGCCGCCGCCCGGAACGAGCGCCCGAGCTCGGCGGCCGAGAAGGGCTGCCGCTCGACGCCGGTCCGGGCCGCGTTCCAGCCCGAGTAGGCGAACAGGACGACCATGAGGAGGATGCCCGGCAGCAAGGCGGCCGTGAACACGTCGTCCGCGTCCACGTGGGCGATGATCCCGTAGATGTAGACCGGGAGCGCCGGCTTGAAGAGGAGCCCGAGGCTGCCGCAGGTCGTGAGGAGCCCGAGGGCGAACTGCTCGCCGTAGCGCGCCTTGAGGAGCACGGGGTAGAGGAGGCCGCCGAGGGCGATGATCGTGACGCCCGAGGCCCCCGTGAAGGCGGTGAAGAACGCGCAGGTGAGGAGCGCGACGAGCGCGACGCCGCCCGGCAGCCAGCCGAAGAGGGCGCGCGCGAAGTCCACGAGACGCTGGGGCGTCTTCGACTCCGCCATGATCGTGCCCGCGAACGTGAAGAGCGGGATCGCGATGAAGAGCGGGCTCTCGGAGAGCTTGCCGAAGAGGTCCTCGAAGATGTTGCCCGCGGGGCCGACCGTCTTCTCGCCCGTCGTGCCGTTGAGCGAGGTGATGAGGCCGAAGCCCTCCTGGCCCTGGTTCTGGTAGTACTTGCCGAGGATCGTGACGGCGGCGAGGACGAGGAAGATCGGCCCGCCGAGCATCGCGAAGGCGCCGATCAAGCAGGCGGCGGCGATGAGCCCGCGCGCCGAGAGGCCGGAGACCGACCACGCCTCGGGGAGGACGCCGCGCGCCACGACCTTGTCGTTGTCGTCGGTGACCTCGACGCCCACGTCGAGCGACTCGCCGGGCGGGAGCCCCTCGGGGACCTTGAGCTCGAGCTCGGTCGCGGTCTGCCGCGCGAACTCGAACTGCTTCTTCCTTCCGAACTTGACGGTGCAGCCCGCGGGGAAGTTCTTCCCCTTGATGACGACCGTGACGCCGCCCGAGGGGCCGCAGCCGTGCGTGCCGTTGGGCCCCTCGACGCTCTCGAGGACGGGACCGTCGGGGGTCGAGATCGCCTCGAGCTTGTGGTGGGCGCTCTGGCCGCACGCGCCGAGGAAGAACGCGAGGGCGACGAGGACGACGGCGCCGAGGCGGCGTCTCACTTGGCGCCTCCCTTCCCGGGCTCGGTCGGGGGCTGCCGCTCGGTCGCCGCGGTGTCGGCGCCCTCCTCCGGCGGGTTCGCGTACGTCATGTCGGAGTCGACGAGCTCGACGTCGGGGTCCGCCGACTTGGGCTGACCGGGCTCGGGCGGCGGGTCGATCACGTCGCCCAGGTCTCCGAGGCGCACGATCCGGATCTCGTCCGTCGACTTCTCGGACTTGGTCGGCGTGGCGTGGGGCACCGGCCTGGGAGGCTCGGGCGGCTGGGGCGGCGGCGCCGGGGCCACCGGCTGCGGAGCCATGAGCCGCTCCGACTCCTTGCGAGCCTCGATCTCCTGGGCCTCGGCGACCGCGGGCGGCGTCGCCGCCTCGATGACGGCGCCCGAGCCGAAGGACGCCGGGTCGGCCGCCGACGCGGCCGTGAGGTCGGGCTTGAGCTCGCGCTCGAGGAGGTGCCACTGCTCGTGCGTGAGGAGGAACGCCTCGAGCGCTCGCAGCACGAACCGGAAGCTCATGAGGAAGAAGCCGATCGGCATGATCGCGATGAGCCACGAGCGCTCGACGCCCAGGTGGATCGAGTCGATCACGAAGAGCGCGTGCGGCTGGGCGAGGAGGACGTAGGCCGAGAGCCCGAGCGCGAGGACGAAGCACATGAGCCCCGCGACGAAGTTGAGCACGGCCTCGAGCCGCTGCCGCCCGCGCTCGGTGAAGAGCTTCGGCAGGAGCTCGACGCCGAAGTGCCGCCCCTCGCGCGCGGCGATGCTGGCGCCCAGGATCCCGAGCCAGAGGACGAGGTAGCGCGCCAGGATGTCGAACCAGCCGACCTCCTGGATCTCGGGGAAGTAGCCCCTCATCTTGCGCATGACGACCGTCGTGAAGCTGAGGCCGATCATGGTGATGAGGACCGTCACGAGGACGACGAGCTCACCCTTCCTCAGACCTTTGTCGAGGGCGCGGAGAGGTTTCAGGACGCCGGGGAGAGGCGAGGGCTCGTTCATTCCCTACTTCTTGCGCGCCTCTTCGCGGACCTTCTTCACCCGCTCGAGCCAGTCCTTCGTGTAGAGCTTGCCCTTGTCGTCGCCCGCCATGCCCTCGGCGACGGCGGTGCCGCGCTTCTCGTAGTCGGAGAGCTCGGACTCGGGCATGGGGATCACCTTGACCCCGTTCGACTCGAGCTCCTTGATCGAGTCCTCGTTCTTCTTGCGGATGTCGACGAGGAGCTGATCGAGGTACTTCCGGGCGATCGTCGCGACCTTGTCGCGCTTCTTGGGCGGGATCTTGCCCCACTCCTTCTTGCCGACGAGCAGGGCGCCCGTGCCGTGACCGACGGTCATCTTCGACATGAACTTGATCTTCGAGTGCCACTGGAGACCGATGAGGCCGTAGGGCGAGTTGTAGACCGAGTCGATCGCGCCGCTCTCGAGCGACGTGAGGACGTCGGCGAGCGAGAGCGGCGTCCCCGTGAGGCCGAACTCCTTGAAGGTGCGCTCGGCGAGCGGATCGCCGGCCCAGAGCCAGATCTTCTTCTTCTTGAGCTCCTCGAGGTTCTTCGCCTCCTCCTTGGAGAAGATGTAGGCCCAGCCGACCTCGGCCCAGCCGAGGAAGACGTAGCCCTTGTCCTCGAAGTGCTTCTTCAGGTCCGGCTCGAGCTCCTTCTTCACCTTGTCGATCTCGTCCACGTCCTTGTAGAAGAACGGGAGCTCGAGGATCCGCACCTCGGGGAGCACGACGCCGAGGCCGATCCCGGTGAAGAGGCCGCCGCCGAGCTGACGCTGCTCGATCTTGTTGACGATCGTCGCCTCGTCGCCCATGACGCCGCCCGCGAAGTAGGTGAACTCGACCTTCGTCTTGTCCTTGATCTCGGCCGCCATCTTCTCGAGGGCGTTCATCCAGACCGTGCCCTTGGGGGCCTGGGTGCCGATCTTGATGACGATCTTCTCGTCCTCGTCCTGGGCGCAGACGAAGGCTGCGCCTGTGACCGCGAGACCGAGCGCGAGGATGAGCCGCTTCATGGGAACCATCTCCTACTTGTCGGGCGCGTAGGGGTTCGACTCGCCGTCCGGCGGATCGATCTGGGCATCCGACGGATGAGCGAGGAGTTTCTTCGCCTTGACCTTGGCGACCTCGTTGGCGAGCCGCTGCTCGGGCCAGAGGTCGGGGGGCGCGTTCAGCACGCCCTCGAGGGTGTTGAGGAAGTCGATCCAGGCGCCCTTCTGGTTCTTCGCCATCATGGAGCAGGACCAGAACTTCGCCTTGAGCACCTTGGCCATGAGGTGCTTGTTGTTCGTCAGGCGGTCGACCGCCTGGAAGTGGTCGAGGGCCTTCTTGGGGTCGCCGCCCATGCTCGCGCCGAGGGCCGCGTAGCGGATCGCGAAGTAGAGGTGCGGGCCGCCGTTGAAGAAGCCCTCGTCCTTCTCGAGGACGGCCTGCATGGCCCGGTCGACCATGCCGATCTGCCCTATGAGCTTCTCGTCCGAGCGGTCGAGGTTGATCCGCGAGCCCCAGGCGAACGCGAGCCAGAAGAGCGCGGGGATGTCCTTCTCGGACACATCCTCGAGCTTCTGGACCTGGTCGAGCTTGGCCTCGACCTTGTTCGCGAGGTCCTCGTCGCGCTCCTTGAGGGCGCGGAAGGCGTAGCCGCGCGCCCGGTCGTAGAGCTCCTTCGCCCACTCCTCGTCCTCGTCCTCGACGAAGGCGAAGGCGAAGGTCGCGTTCATCTGGGCGCCGAGCTCGAGGAGCTCGGGGTTCTCGGGGCTCGTGGCGATGAGGCCGTCGAGCGTGAAGAGGAGCCCGGGCCCGGCCTGGCGGGCGGCCTTGGGCGAGCGCGAGCGCTCGAACGAGTCGTCCGTCCTCTTGAGGACGGGGACCATGTTGTTCGCCGCCATCTTGTCGATCGAGCAGCCGGCCGTGGTGACGGCGAGCGCGAGCAGGAAGAACCTCATTCAGGAGCCCCTCAGATCGCCGCCGCGGAGGAGGCGGCGCTTCTTCCGCCGCTCCTTGAGCCGCGCCTCGATCCGGGCGCGGGCCTTGTCCTTGAGCTCCTTCAGCTTGTCCGGAGACACGACCGGTCCGTCGGCCGCCGCGGCGGCGCGGGCGGCGGCCTCCTTCTCGGCCTTGGCCGCCGCCTCCGGGCTCGTGCTGAGCATGCCCGGAACGGGGGGAGCCTCGTCCTCTTCTTCCTCGACTTCGTCCGGGACCATGGGGCGCGGATTCTACCAAGTGGAGTTCTCGCGGTATAAGCTGCCTTCATGCGTCCTCTTGCCTTCGTCCTCCTCCTCGCCTCGGTCGCGCTCGCGGTCGAGTGGCAGACCGACCTCGACAAGGCGCTCGCGCAGGCGCGCAAGGACGGGAAACCGGTCGCCGTGCTGGTGGCGGACGAGGGGTCGGCGAAGAGCTTCGACTCCGAGAAGAAGCTCGAGGGCGTGCTGGCGGTGCGCCTCGATGCCACGAAGGACAGGGAGAAGGCGGCCCGCTACCAGCCGCGCGGGCTCCCGACGGTCGTCTTCCTCTCGCCGCGCGGCGTCATCGTGGACAGGGCCGAGAAAGCGACGGCGGAGGCCGTCTCGAAGGCGCTCGACGCCCTGGGCGAGAAGGCGAAGGCCGCCGACGAGGAGCTCGCGAAGCTCGAGACCTGCAAGAAGGGCCCGCCCGAGGAGAACCTGAAGAACGAGGACGCCCTCGCCGAGTTCTGGGCGAAGCACGAGAACTGGGCCGAGGCGGTCCCGCTCCTCGAGGACGTGGTGAAGCAAGCGGGCGACCTCGAGTTCCCGCCCGACACGCGCCTCGCCCGCTGGCTCGAGCTCGCGCGGGGGCAGGCCGTGCTTCTGCGGTATGACGACGCCGTGAAGACCGCCGAGTCCGCCGCCAAGCACGCCTCGACGCAGCGCAAGGTCGAGCCCATGCAGAAGGCCTACATCTTCATCGGGTGGTGCCGCGAGCAGCAGGAGAAGAAGGCCGAGGCGATCAAGGCCTACGACGACGCGGCGAGGATCGCGCCCCAGACGCTCGCGGGCAAGACCGCGGCCGCCGCGCGCGACCGGCTCAAGCAGCCGTGACAGAAGAGAGACTTCGGCCACAGAGACCACAGAGCACACTGAGAGAAGGTCCTCTCTCCGTCTCTGTGCTCTCTGTGATCTCTGTGGCTGGGCTCGCTTCATGAGCATCGCAACGCTCCGAGCGCTGGCGCGGGCGCTCATCATCAATCCCGACGAGGGCGGTCCACCCCTGGACCCTGGATCCGACGAGGTCCTCGCGGCGGCGTTCGAGATCGTAAAGACGCTCCCCCGGGACGAGTACTTGGGATGCGAGGTGCTCTTCCGAGGGATCCGGTGGTTGCCGCTCCTGCTCGGGCCGCGTCGCGGGCGGCTGGACAAGCTCTCGAGAGCCGACGCCCGCGCGACGCTCGAGCGCCTCCGGGTCTCGAGGTCGCGGCTCCTCCGCTACCTGTTCTTCTGCGTGAAGTCGCTCTTCGCCATGGCCTACTTCACGCGGCCCGCCGTGTGGCCGGCGATCGGCTACGACGGGCCCTACCTCGGGCGCGTGGCCGTGACGCGGCTCTCTCCGCCGCCGCTCGCTTCGGGGCCCGTTTGAGCTTTCCCAGGAAGACCCGAGTCGTCGTCGTCGGGACCGGCGCCGGCGGAGCCGTCGCGGCCAAGGAGCTCGCCGAGCGTGGGGTTGCGGTCGTCGCTCTCGAGACCGGACCGCGCTTCACGGCCGACGACGTCGATCAGAGAGAGGAGACGACCTACCCCCGCCTCTACGCCGAGGGCGGAAGGCGCGGGACGCGCGACAAGTCCCTCCTCATCATCCAGGGCCGAGGCCTCGGAGGCTCCACGCTCCACAACACCGGCCTCTGCTTTCGCACGCCCGACGCGATCCAGCGTCTCTGGGGGCTCGATCTCCACCACGAGATCGAGCGAGTCGAGCGGCACATGGGCGTCCGGCCGATCCGCGACGACGAGGTCAACCCCATGAACGCCGTCCTCGCCCGAGGGGCGAGCGCGCTCGGGTGGCGGCACCTCCGCGCGAACCACAACCGGATCGACTGCGAGGGCTGCGGCTACTGCGTCCTCGGGTGCGCCTACGACAAGAAGCAGGGCATGGCGCTCACCTACCTGCCGCGCGCCCGGGCCGCCGGGGCGACGCTCGTCCCGGGGGCGCGCGTCGAGCGGATCCGGCGGGCCAACGGGACGTGGCACGTGACCGGCTTCCTCCACGAGGCGCGCGAGGGCTTCGAGGTCGAGGCCGAGGCCGTCGTCCTCGCGGCCGGCGCGATCGATACGCCCCAGATCCTCTTGCGCTCGGGGATCGGCGGGCCCGACGTGGGGCGGTCGCTCCGTCTCCATCCCTCGCTGCCCGTGGGAGCGATCTTCGACGAGAAGCTCCGCGGGTTCCGCGGCGTCCCCCAGTCCGTGATCGTGACGGAGCACGCGAGCTTCCTCGAGAGCGGTCACGGAGGGTTCCTCTTCCTGCCGGCGTTCGGCCACCCGGGGACGACCGCCCTCCTCGCGCCCGGGCTCGGGCCCGCGCACTGGGAGGTCGTGCGCGCCTACGAGCACCTCGCCGTCGCGGGCGTCGTGCTCCACGACTCGACGCGCGGGAGAGTGCGCCCGGGCTGGCTCGGGATCGAGCGGCCGCGGATCGACTACTGGCCGGAGGCGGAGGATCAGCGCGCTCTGCGCGAAGGCGTGCGCGGCCTCGCGCGTCTGTTCTTCGCCGCCGGGGCGCGGGCCGTCGTGCTCCCGTTCGCGCGCGCTCCGCTCGTCCGGAGCGAGGCTGAGCTCGGCTCGATCGAGAGTTATCCTTTCCTCCCCCACGAGGTCGCCGTGAGCTCCGTGCATCCCCAGGCGAGCTGTCCGATCGGAGACGTCCTCGACGAGCGCGGCGCCGTCCGCGGCGTCGAGGGGCTCGTCGTCTGCGACGCGAGCGCGTTCCCCACGTCGGTCGGGGTCCCGCCCCAGATCACGACGGCCGCGCTGGCGACGCGGACGGCGACGATGCTGGCCGAGAGGCTCGCGTGAGCTTCCTCCCCGCTCCTCGCCGGCTCGGGGCCCTGTTCCCCCGGTTGAAGCTGCCGACCGTCGAGCTCGGGCACTTCCCGACCGCGGTCGAGAAGCTGCCCTTCGGCGACGACCTCTACATCAAGAGAGAGGACCAGGCGGGTGACCTCTACGGGGGCAACAAGGTCCGCAAGCTCGAGCTGTTGCTCGGGGACGCCGTCTCGCGCAAGAAGAAGCGCGTCATCACGCTCGGAGCGCTCGGCTCGCACCACGCGCTCGCGACCACGATCTATGCCCGGAGGCTCGGGCTCGAGGCCGAGCTCGTCCTCTATCCCCAGCCGCTCGACCCGCACGTGATCGACGATCTCCTCCTCGACCACGTCTTCGGCGCCAAGCTGCACCTGGCGCGGCACCCGGCGACCGCCTCGGCGCTCGGCCTCGCCCTCGCCGCCAAGGCGGCGCGAACGACGGCGTTCATCCCGCCCGGAGGTTCCTCGGCCCTGGGCGCGCTCGGCCACGTCGAGGGCGCGCTCGAGCTCGCCGAGCAGGTCGAGAAGGGCGAGCTCCCGGAGCCCGACGTCCTCGTCTGTGCGTTCGGTACCGGGGGCACCGTCGCCGGACTCGCTCTGGGGCTCGCGCTCGCGGGGTTGAAGACGAGGGTCCTCGCGGTCCGGGTCGTCGAGGCGATCACGACCCGGGCGCTCCTCCGCGAGCTCCTGAACGGAGCGCGCCGGGTTCTCACGCGGCGGGGAGTCCCGGCATCGAAGCTCCCGAGGAACGCGCTCGACCGGATCGAGATCTGCCCCGACCAGCTCGGCAAGGGCTACGGCCACCCGACCGAGGGCTCGCGGCGCGCGAAGGAGATCTTCGCCGGCGCCGGCGTGACGCTCGAGACGACCTACACCGGCAAGGCCGGCGCGGCGTTCCTCGAGCTCGCGCGGAAGGCTCCGGGGCGGCCTCTCATCTTCTGGCACACGTTCTCGTCGGTCGACCTCGCGCCGCGTCTCTCGGAGGCCGACCCCGAGGGCCTCCCGCGCGCCTTCCACCGCGTCCTCCGCCAGGCCGGGGTCCTGCCGCCCGCTACTTCGTGAGGGCAGAGGCCGCGAGCTCCTGGGCCGTCTTGCCCCACTCGGTCTTGTCGCCGAAACCGAAGCCACCGAGCTCGGCCGTGACGCTTCGCTCGGCCGTCGCGACCTCGACGCGCACGAGGCGTAGCCCTCGCTTCACGTCCGCGGAGAGCCAGACGGTCGCGCGGCCCTCCCCACCGTCCAGTCCGTGGAGCGTGCAGGAGGTCTTCTTGCAGGCGAAGTCGATGCCGCCGATCGAGCGCTTCTCGTCCACGGTCTTCACGTCGGTCGCGATCCAGCCATTGGCCTCGTAGACGAAATACCCGACGAGCCCTGTGACCGTCGCGAACCAAGCGCGCTCGATGGGCCAGTCCATGCCGTCGCGGGGCGGCCTGGACCCCGGGACGTCGTAGCGGAGCGCGGCCTTCCGCTCGTCGATGGTCTTGACGGTGAGCATGCTCGCGCCGGTGCCATGGGCACCGGAGGCCGTGTGGCTCGCCGAGGTGACGAACGCCGTCCAGTCTCCGAGGCGCGCGCCCCCGAGCGGGTCGATCGGGAGCCTGTCGTCCTCCGCCCTGCCGGCCGTCTCGAAGTCGAGACCCCACTCCGTCGTCTTCGAGCCGTAGCCCACGAGCTGGAACCGGGTCCGGCCCTTCCGCTCCTCGGTTGCGAGCTCGACGAGTCCGAGGCCGCGCTTCACGTCCGAGCTGAACCAGCAGACGACGTCGGCCGACCTCCGCCCCGAGCCGACGGTCGCGGAGACCTTCTTGCAACTCCAGGCCGAAGCGCCCTTCGCGAGCTTCTCGTCCTCGACCTTCACGTCGCTCAGCTCGTGGGCGGCATAGTCCTTGCCGAAGATCAGGCCGACGACGCCGCCGAGCGTGGCGAGCCGTTTCCGCGAGGCCTTGCGCTCCTCGTCCTTCTGACCCTTCTCGGAGATCGTGAACACGAGGTCGTCGCCCTCCGCTTTCGTCAGCGTGATCCTGGTCGCGCTCACGAGACCCGTGCGCCCCGTCTCGAGGAGCACGGACCAGTCTCCGACGGCGAGGAACGCCGCTGGGTCGAGCGGCAGCTTGTCGTCCTCGGCGAGTGCGAGCCCGGCGAGCAAGAGGAGGCCTGCGAGAACGAGCGTCCGGCGCACCGGGATACCTCCGGTGCTACCGTCCTATCACCGCCGGGTCCCCGAGACGAGCGCCGTCGTGGCGTCGGAGGCGATCGGGGCCTCGTTCGCCGCCGTTTCGCGGGAGCCCGACCGCACGAGGAGGAGCGCCGCGAGCGTGAGCGCGAGGAGGTACCCGAACGCGACCGCCTCGAGCCAGCGCGAGCCGGTGCGCGGGGCAACGACGGCGTCGGGGGCGACGCCGCCGCGCTCGATGTGGTGGCAGAGCTGCTCCGCCTCCTCGATCTTCTTCCTCTCGATGAGCTCGAGGACGAGGTGCGCGAGACGCGTCGAGTCGCGGGGGCCCATGGTCACCGCCAGGGAGAAGACGGAGCGGAGGAGCCGGAGGCCGGTCGCACGCGTGCGCCGGCTCCCGGCTCCTCCTGTCGAGCGGGAACTCGCAACGGGGGAACGCTCCGTCACCCTTCAGGGGGGACACGACGCGTCACGGTCGTGACGGGCTACGTCCCATGACGACACCCGACGTGAGACGCCATGCGTCAGGAGACCCCGCCGTCGGGCGATAGACGGGGCGGGCGCCCGTGGCGATCGCGGCCTCGAAGTGGCGGGCGAGGGCGCCGGAGCCGCCGCTCCGGGCCTCGGCGTCCCTGATCGCGGCGAGGGCGCGCTTTATGGCGTGGGTGACGCTCGAGCGGGCGCGCTCGGCGTCGGACCCGGTGCGCTCCGAGCTCTCGCCGAGCTGGCGAGCGAGCGTCGCGAGCTCCTCCTCGACCGCCGGGCCGCCGAGACCCGACTCGATGAGCTCCTCGAGCTCCCTCGCCCGCGCCTCGTACTGCCGCCGCGCCGCCGCGTCGACCGTGGCGGCGGCGCGGGCGTTGGCCTGCGGGCGCGACGCGAGGTCGGACTCGACGGCGTCGCGCGACCGCCGCGTCGTCGGACCCTCGCCCTGCTCGAGGCGCGCGAGGGAGACGGCCTCGACCTCCTCGCCGGGACGCCCGAGGAGGACCTCGATCATGGTGAGGCCGCGGACGTGGGCGACGTTGATGCCGGGAGCGTCCGGGATCGCGATCCGCCAGGTCGCGCCCTCGCGGGCGAACGTGCCCGTCCGCTCGGCCTCAGGCGCCTCGTCGACTCCACCGTGCTCGTGGAAGCGGAACTGACCCTTCCTGAGCGCGGCGATCGCGCGGATCGCGACGGCGCCGTCCTTGCCGCCGAACTGGGCCTCCTTGATCTGGCCCTCCTCGAGGAGGAGGAAGCCCTGGCTCCCGTCGACGTCGACCTCGAGCCGCCCGCTCGCGCGGACGATCGTGAGCCGCCCGAGGAGGCCGTCGAGCGGGAGGAGGCGCGCGTCACCCGTGAGGCCGTCGAGGGACGCGGGCATGGTGACGCTCAGCGGGACGGTCGAGTTGAGGGCCTCGTCGTCGGGCGCGGGGTCGGCGGTGTCGCCCGCGACGACGCGGTAGACGGCGGTCACGTCGCCGATCCGGATCACGTCCTCCGAGGCGAGGGTCCGCTCGCCGCGGACCGGCGCGCCGTTCAGGCGCGTCCCGTTGAGCGTGTTGAGGTCGGCTATGTAGGCGCGCTCGGGGCGGCCGCGGAAGCGGATCTCGGCGTGACGCCGCGAGACGGACTCGGAGACGATCCGGATCGTGCAGGCCTTGTCGCGCCCGATGACGACGGCCGCGGTCCCCACGGGGATCGGGATCGGGTCACCGAGCGGCGGGACGAGGAAGTGTTTGGGTCGGCTTCTCGACATGGCTCGGGGCACGAAGGAGAGAGACTAGCCCCGCTCCGGAGGACCGTCAAACGTCCCGGCGGAGCCCTCGAGCATGGCGGCGAGCGCCGCCGCGGGCTCGTTCGCGAGGAGCGCGCCCCGCGGCGTCTCGAGGGCCGAGAGGAGCGGAACCGCGAACCGGGTCGCGACCGCGCGGTCGACGAGGAACACCGAGACACCCTCGCGGAACGGCCCCTCGACGCCGAGGAAGCGCGAGGCGCCCACCGCCGCGACCTCGAGCCCGCAGGCGAGGACGCGCTCGGCCTGCCCGGAGAGGACGAGGAGGCGCGCCACGGCGAAGGCGGCCTTGACGCTCGAGCGGACCGAGAGGACCGGTCCCTCGAGCCCGTAGCGGAGCGAGAGCTCGGCGGCGGGGGCCGTCGGCAACGTTGCGGGAAACAGGAGAGGGCTCGCCCCCTCGGTGCGGGCGCGAGTCGCGTCGAAGGCCTCGTCGGCCGCGAGCGAGCCCGTGAGCGTCGCGAGGACGAGGCCCGTCGTCGCCGGATCGACGAGCGTGCCCGCGAGCGCCCTCCGGGCCCCGAGGGCGAGGAGCTTGGCGGCCCGATCGAGCTTGCCGAAGCGGCCGCCCCGGATCCCCTCGTCGCCCAGGTCCTCGCGCTTCACGTCGGGAAGACGGGACCAGCCATCGATCGGGGAGCCATCGGCCATGAGCCACGCGGAGGTCATTTCGCCCCTCCCGCTTCGCGGGGAGGAGAGAGGCGGAACGCGAGCGCCGCGCAGAGGCCGCCGAAGCCGGCGTTCGCGGAGAGCGCGGCGCGCGCCTCGGTGTCCTCGCGCCCCTTCGTCACGGCGGGCGAGATCGGCTCGCGCGCCGTCCCGGGGATCGCGCCCTTCTCGAGGGCGAGGAGCGCCGTCGCGGCGTCGAGCGCGCCCGCCGCTCCGAGCGTGTGTCCGACCTTGCCCTTGATCGAGAAGACGCGCGCCCCGGGGACGACTCGCTCGAGCCCCGCCATCTCGGCCGCGTCGTTCTTCTCGGTGCCGGTCCCGTGGGCGCAGACGAACCCGGGCGCCTCCTCGCAGCCTCCGAGCGCCCCGCGGAGAGCGCGCTCGAGGCCGCGCCCCTCGGGGTCGGGGGACGTGGAGGAGAAGGCATCGCTCCCGGTCCCCGTGCCGACGACGTGCGGTCCGCTCCCGGCGCCGCGCTCGAGGACGAGGATGGCCGCGCCCTCGCCGAGGGAGAGACCGAGGCGCGTCGCGTCGAAGGGGCGGGAGCCGCGCGGGTCGATCGCCGAGAGGGAGGCGAACCCCTCCTCGATGAACGGGGAGAGCGCCTCGGCTCCGCCGACGACGATGCGCGCGACCTCGCCGGCCTCGATGAGCGCGGCGCCGAGCGCGATCGCCTGCGTGCTCGAGGCGCAGGCCTGGGACACGACGAGGGGCACGAAGCCCGCCTCGAGGAGGAAGGGCTCGAGGAGTCCCTTCGTCGTCCCCACGACCGCGAGCGTCCCGCGCGGCGCGCCCGCCTCGGCGAGCGCGAGGCCCAGGAGGACCTGCTCGAAGCGCTCGGCCGCGCGCGCGAGCTCGGGCGCGCGCCGCGCGAGCTCGGCGCGCGCCCTCTCGCGGTCGATCCTTCCGGCGACCGGCGAACCCGAGAGCGCGCTCCGCCCCTCGAGGAGCCCCGCGAAGTGCTCGTCGGCCGTGAGCCCGAGCGCGCTCACGACTCCCTTGCTCGCGACATGGACCCTCACGGCGCCTCCTCCCTCCCCCCGCGCAGCGGGGGGAGGGTCGGGGTGGGGGGCCGGTCAGCGGAGTCGGCCCCGTGCGAGGATGCAGCCCCCCCACCCAGCCTCCCCCCCGCTTCGCGGGGGGGAGGAGCCTTGGCCCTCACGCCCCGATGCTCTGCCGGTCTCGTCCGCGCCGGCTCGAGCGGAGCATGCGGATGAACGGGTTCTCGTCGTTCCAGAAGTCGCCGGCGAGGAGCGACGTGATCCCGCGCTCGATCCGCTCCTCCGGGTCCTCGTTGAAGAAGATGTTCCGCACGAGGCCGCCCTCGTAGAACGCGAGGACGAGGCGGTTCACGATCTCGTGGGCGCGGTCCATGTGGGCGGCGAAGCCCTGGAACTCCGTCTTGCGAGGGCTCCTCCCCTCGCGGAACGCGGCGAGGATCACGTCGGCCGACCTGTCGGCGGCGGTGCAGGCGAGGTGGACGCCGGTCGAGAAGATCGGGTCCACGAACCCGAGCGCGTCGCCTATGCAGACGTGGCGGTCGCTCGCGACCTCCTTGACGCCGTAGCTCCAGCTCGCGATCGCGCGGACCTCGACCCGACGCTCCCCGGTGGCGAGGAGCGCCTCGACGTGGGGGCAGCGGCCGATCCGCTCGGCGAGGACGGCCTCCTTCTCGCGGCCGCGCGCCTCGTCGGGCGGGACGACGGCGCCGACCGAGAGCCGGTCGGCGAGAGGGATCAGCCAGAACCAGCCGAGACCGTCCACGACGACGCGGATGTTCCCGTTCGCGAGGCCCCGATCCAGGGCGACGCCGAACCACTGGGCGAAGACGGCAGCCCGGTCGAGCCCGGGGTTGGGCTGCTTCCCGGAGTGACGTCCGAGGAGCGTCGCCTGGCCGCTCGCGTCGACGAGGAAGCGCGCCCGCTCCGTCTCGCCCGAGGCGAGCGTCACCGTGACGCCCTCGTCCGTCGGCTCGACGCCCGCGACGGCGCAGCCCTCGCGGACCTCGGCTCCCGACTTCCTGCTGTGCTCGAGCAAGATCGCGTCGAAGGGCGCCCGCTCGACCTGGAAGGCGAAGGGATGCCGGTCGTCGAGCCCGCGCGCGAACGTGAAGGTCTTCGCCTCGCCCGTCTTCGCGTCGAGGAACTCGGCCTCCTTCTTCTGGACGAAGCCCCTCGCCAGGAACGTCTCGCGCGGGAGCCCGATCGCGTCGAAGGTGTCGAAGTTGAAGGGGAGGAGCGACTCGCCGATCTTGAAGCGCGGGAACCTCTCGCGCTCGAGGACGAGGACGGAGAGGCCGCCCTGAGCGAGGCGGGTCGCGCACGTGCTCCCGCCCGGGCCGCCGCCGACGACGATCACGTCGCGTGCCGCGCTCATGGGGGGAAGCTACCATCCGCCCGTGAAGTTCGGGGCCTACGAGGTCGAGCGCGAGCTCGGCAAGGGAGGCATGGGCGCCGCCTACCTCGCGCGCGACACGCGCTCGGGGGCCCGCGTCGTCGTGAAGACGGTGAGGTGGCCGTCGACCGACCTGCTCCTCCGCTTCGAGCGCGAGGGGAGGATCGGCCAGAAGCTCCGCCACTCCGGGATCGTCGCGACGCTCGACGTGGGCCGCGACGAGAGCGGGCCCTACATCGTCCTCGAGCACGTCGAGGGCGGCACGCTCCGCGACCTGATCGATCGGGGGCCGCTCGAGCCTCGCCGCGCCGCCGCGCTCGCGCGCGACGTGGCGATCGCCCTCGAGCACGCCCACCGCGAGGGCGTCGTCCACCGCGACTTGAAGCCCGAGAACATCCTCATCGATGGGCGCGGGAGGCCCCGGATCGCCGACTTCGGGCTCAGCCGCGCCTCGAGCGACGCGCGCATGAGCGCGACGGGCGAGGTCCTCGGGACTCCCGCCTACACGCCGCCCGAGCAGCTCCGCGCGGGGGCGGGCGCCCACGCGGCCGCGGGCGACATCTGGGCGCTCGGCGTCCTCCTCCACGAGATGCTCGCGGGGAGCGTCCCCTGGAGCGCGGGGACGCCCTTGGCCCTCATGAAGGCGATCCTCGAGACGCCGCCGCCCGCGCTGCCGCCGTCGGTTCCCCGTCCGCTGGCGCTCGTCGCGAGGCGGTGCCTCGAGAAGGACCCGGGCGCGCGTTACGCGAGGGCCCGCGAGGTCGCGGACGCTCTCGAGGCGGCTCTCGAGCGACGGCGCGGCGGCCGCTCGCTCGCCGTGGCCGGGCTCGCGGTCGCGGCGCTCGCTCTCGGGGCGGGCGTCCTCGTCACGCGCCGTTCCCCGCCGCGTCCGCCGGCCCCGCCGCCGCCGCCGCGAGTCGTCCCCGGGCCGGACGCCGCGGCCCTCCTCAGGGAGGCGGAGGACGCCTTCCACGCCAACCGGTTCCGCACCGCGCACGCTCTCGCCGAGCGCGCTCTCGCGCTCGACGCTTCCTCGACCCGTGCCACGAACGTGCGGATCTTCAGCGACATGGCGCTTCCGCGCTCGGCCGACTTTCGACGGAGCGACCTCCGGCTGCCGCCCGGCCACCCCGTCGAGCGGCTCCTCATGGCCCTCGACGCGGGCGAGGCGATCGACCCGGCCGACTTCGTGCCGCTCGCGCCCTGGCAGATCGGCTTCGTGCGAGGCATCGAGCAGCTCAACCGGGGTGATCTCGTCGCGGCCGCCGAGACGGAGCGCCTCGCCTACGGCGAGGCTCCCTGGTGCGCCGCTCCGCTCCTCATCCGCGGCTTCGCCCTGACGCGGCTCGTGAACGCCCTCATCGCGGCGGGTCGCAGCCCCGAGGCTCTCGATCCCGCGAAGGAGGCTCTCGCGAGCTTCGCCGCCGCGATCCGGCTCGGTCCGGAGCTCGCGCTCGAGCCGGCCGTGCGTTACGAGCGCGGCGTCATGCAGCTGAGGCTCGGTGACAACGAGGCCGCCCGCGCGGACCTCGACGTCGCGGCCGTCGGCTCGGGGACCACGCAGGCCTTCGCGCGCTTCACCCGGGCGACGCTCTTCGAGGACCAGGAGAAGTGGGCGCTCGCCCGGGACGACTTCCTTGCCTGCGCGCGCATCGCCACGCCCGCCACGCCGGGCGGCGTCCTCGTCGCGAGCTGGCGGCGCGCCGCCGACTGCGACCGGAAGCTCGGGGACATGGACGCGGCCCTCGAGCACGCCGAGAACGGGCTCCGCGTGGACCCGGTCGACGGGTACGCGCTCCTCGCGTGCCTCGACGTCCTCAGGGCCCACCCCCGGCGGACGGAGATCGCGGCGCGCGCGCGCGCCGCGCTCGACGCGAGCCCGGACGACCGCCTCGCGCTCTCCGTCCTCGCCTGCGCTCTCGAGGCCACGGGGAGGAAGGCCGAGGCCCTCGCCGCCTGGGAGAAGATCCAGGCCGGTCTGCTCCCGGCGAAGAACAAGTTCATCGACGAGCACGTCGCGGCGTGCCGCTGACGGTCACCTCGCGACGGCGATCCGTCCCGGGTGCTCCGAGACGACCTCGCCGATCACGGCCGCCGCGAGCGCGCCCCTGCGCTCGAGGCTCGCGACGAGGGCGTCCTTCTTCTCGGGAGGGACGGCGATGACGAGCCCGCCCGAGGTCTGGGCGTCGCAGGAGAGGATCTGCTCCGCCTCGGTCACGTCGGGCGCGAAGTCGATCCACTGCTTGTAGTGCTGCCAGTTCTTCTTGGTGCCGCCCGGGTAGCACTTCTTCTCGATGAGCTCCATGACCTCCGGGAGGACGGGGAGCGCCGAGACGCGGAGGCGCATGCCGACGTGGCTCGCGGCGGCCATGCCGCGGAGGTGGCCGCAGAGGCCGAAGCCCGTGATGTCGGTCGCGGCGTCGGCGCCGACCTCGTCCATGGCCTCGCCGCCCGGCCGGTTGAGCGCGGCCATGCAGCGGACCGCGGCGTCGATCTCGGCCTCCGTCTTCAAGCTGCGCTTCACGGCCGTCGTGAGGACGCCGACGCCGAGGGGCTTCGTGAGGACGAGCACGTCGCCCGGGCGCGCGCCGGCGTTCGACATGATCCGCGCCGGGTGGACGATCCCCGTGACGCACATGCCGTACTTGGGCTCGTTGTCGTCGATCGAGTGGCCGCCCACGATCGAGACGCCGGCCTCGGCGGCCTTCTCCGCGCCGCCCCGGAGGATCGCGTGGAGGGCGTCCTTGCCGAGCGTCGCGAGCGGGAAGCCGACGATGTTGAGGGCGAAGAGCGGCCGCGCCCCCATGGCGTAGATGTCGGAGATCGAGTTGGCCGCGGCGATGCTGCCGAACGTGTAGGGGTCGTCGACGATCGGAGTGAAGAAGTCCACCGTCTGGACGACGGCCTGGTCGTCGTTCAGCTTGTACACGGCGGCATCGTCCGACCACTCGGTGCCGACGAGCACCGCGGGGTCGGTGACGGGAGGAAGGTTCTTGAGGACCTCA
>Ga0070738_10002648_pt1 | contig 26443 bp, 26 predicted proteins | sample Coa_R2_2_FD_66446 | JGI IMG/M metagenome (GOLD analysis project Ga0070738, IMG submission 66446) | Surface soil microbial communities from Centralia Pennsylvania, which are recovering from an underground coalmine fire - Coalmine... | ecosystem: Environmental > Terrestrial > Soil > Unclassified ...
TGTAGCCGCCGAGGTTCGCGGCGGACCGCGCGCCATTGCCCGCGCCATTCTGCTCGGCACCGCCGCCATCACGCTGATCTATGTGCTTCTCAATGCCGCTTTCTTGTGGGGACTTGGATTCGAGCAAGCTCGGAACTCGACGGCTATCGCCGCCGATTTACTGAAATCGCGCCTCGGTCCCTGGGGAGGGCGGGCGATCGCGCTTTTGGTCATGGTTTCGGCCCTGGGCGCCATCAACGGCATGTTGTTCTCCGGCGCACGGATTTATTCCTCCCTGGGCATCGATCATCGACTCTTCTCGTGGTTGGGCCGTGTCAATCCTCGGACGCGGTCGCCGTGGGGCGGATTACTGGTACAGTCGGTAGTTTGTCTCGGTCTGATCGGCGTGGTCGGAACGCTGGCCGGCCGCGCGTGGGTCAATGGTTTGCTCACGAGCGCTGGTCTCTCGGAGGTCAAATGGGAAGGGCACGGCGGCTTCGAAGTGCTGAGCGTGGTTACAACCCCAGTGTTCTGGCTGTTTTTTCTGTTCTGCGGCCTATCCGTATTTGTGCTGCGCCAGCGCGATCCGCACCTGGAACGTCCCTTCAGCGTGCCGCTGTATCCGGAGTTGCCGCTCCTTTTCTGCGGTATCTGCGCGTACATGATCTATGCGGGGATCGAGTATGCGCAATTGATTCACCTGCTCGGCGGCTTCATCGTCGTGGCCGGGGCGCTGACGCTTGTTGGTTTGCTGCTCTATCGCGTGTCAGGGTGGATGGGGAGCAAGGAGTAGGGCAAACGCCATTAGAGATGCCTATTCCATGATTTCTTGATACTCCTTTCAAGGGAGTTCGAGCGCTTCTTTGAGACAATCCGCGAGTTGTTGCTTCAGCTTGTCAGACAAATGGCCGATGATCTGCTGAATGGAGTTCTGAGCGATCGTTCTGGACGACCAAGGCGGGGCGGATCTTGGATTGTCCCGTGTCCGGGAACGGGAAGTCGACAACGACGACATCGCTGCGCCGGATCATGGCTTTCTTCCGTACTTCTGCTGGTAATACTCCAGCGCGGGATCGTCCGCGTCATCCTCGCGCATGGCCTCCTCCACGAGCGCGGCTACCTGGCGCATATCCATATCCTCCTCTTGGACCAGTAGCGCCTGGATACGCTCATAGGTTTTGGCATCGATCAGGACGTACTCCTTCCTCGTTCGCGGATCGATCATCCGCAACTCGGCATTGGCATCCAAGGCTTTCTGCTGTTCCGGGAGTAATTCGAACATGGCCAATTTACCTCCTGTTTATCGACATTGAGGAGTAACTCCATGTCTTGATGGTTCTTTTGGAGGACGTTTCGACTTGTCATCGAGTTCTAGTTTAGCATGGTATCCCGAACTGAGACAGGCACGTCTGGAATGCTAAGTCGCCCAAGGTTTTTTGCTATCCGAATTCCCCGAAAGCCTACCCAAAAACGATCGTGCGATTGCCCTCAATGAGAACGCGGCGATCCAGGTGAAGCCGCACCGCCCGCGCCAGTACCTGGCGCTCCAGGTCGCGTCCCTTGCGCACCATGTCGTCCACGGTGTCCCGGTGGGTCACGCGTGTCACGTCTTGTTCTATGATCGGTCCTTCATCGAGATCCGCCGTGGCATAATGGGCCGTGGCCCCGATCAGTTTGACGCCTCGCGCCTGCGCCTGGTGATATGGCCGCGCCCCAGCGAACGCCGGCAGAAACGAGTGGTGAATGTTGATGACTCGGCCTGCCCAGCTCTCGACAAATGCCGGCGATAGGATTTGCATGTAACGCGCCAGCACTACCAGATTGATGCCGTATTCCTTCAAGATTTCTTGCTGCCGCTCCTCGGCCTGTTCCTTCGTTTCCGGCGTGACAGGTACGACCACAAACGGCAATCCGAAATACTCGGCGGCCGGTCGCGCATCGGGGTGATTGGAAATCACCAAAACGACGTCGCCGGCCAGCTCGCCCAGACGCTGACGCAAGAGCAGATCGTAGAGACAATGCGGCTGCTTGCTGCAAAGAATGGCGACGCGATCGCGAACGTGCTCGAAGTTCAATTCCCACTCGAGCCCAAAGCCGCGTGCGAGCACCTCCAACCCCAGGCGAATGCCATCCGCATCGAGGTTGAACTTCTCTACCGACCACACCAGGCGCATCAAGAAAAGTCCGCTCTCCGGCTCGCTGTGCTGATCGAGGTCGAGGATGTTGCCGCCGTGGCGAAACACGAAGTCCGAAAGGGCGGCAATGATGCCGGTGCGATCGGCACAGCGGACTCGCAAGATCGCGTTGGACATGACCATTCCTCTGCTCAGCGCTCGCCGATGCGATACAGGTGCTTGTCCGTGCGGATGAACAAGGCCCCGTGGACAGCGGCGGGTGAGGCCAACGAACGCTCACCGAGCATGTTCTTGGACACGAGCGCGAATCGCTTCTCCGCCCGTACTACGGTGGTGTCGCCCTGTTCGCTCAAAAAGTAGATCTTGCCGTCGGCACATAGCGGTGAGGCCGAAAAATTCCCACCCACGCGCTGTTGCCAGTGGACTTCGCCGGTTCGAGCGTCGAGACAACTCGCGATCCCAAAATCTGACATCATGTACAGCTCACCACCCACCAGCAGCAAGGATGGTGTATGCGCCACTGCCTTGTTCGTCTTCCAGACGACGTGCGTATCGGTGACATCGCCTTGACCATCCGGCCGAATGGCCAGCAGGCTCGGCCGATCATACCCGGTGCAGACGAAGACAAGGCCGTGTCCGAATACCGGCCGCGGGATGACCGAATAACCGTTATAACGTACCCACCAAATCGCTTTTCCGTTAGCCGGGTCGTAGGCCGTGACGCCTCCGCTGCCGGGGCTTATGATCTGTTTTCGGCCGCGGATTTCGATCAAGAGCGGCGTGCTGAACGAGAAGCAGCGATCCGCATCGACAGTGCGATTCGTCTTCCAGCGCACCTTGCCGTCGCCGACATCCAGCGCCGCGATGAAGCGCTCCTCCCTGCCGTCGCAACTGAAGACGAGCAGATCCTCGACAAGAATCGGCGAACCGCCATTGCCGTGGATGGGAAAATAGCGGAGGCTTGTATTCTTCCAGATGATTTCGCCCTTCAGGCTGAGGCAAGCGGTACCTTGGTGTCCGAAGTGAACGAACAACCGCTCGCCGCGGAGCAGCGGCGTGGGACTGGCGTGGCTGTTCTTGGAGTGGATGGGAGGCGAGTTCTTGCCGTCCTGACGAAAAACCTCCTTCTCCCAGAGGATCGCGCCGGTACCCGCGTCCAGGCAAAGGGTCTCCAGCGATAAATCGTCACTGTCTTTAGCCTGCACGGCAGTCGTCAGATAGATACGCCCGCCGACTACGATGGGCGACGACCATCCTTTGCCGGGAATGGCCTGTTTCCAGGCGATATTCTTGTCCTTGCCCCATGTCGTCGGCAGCTCGCCTTTCGAGACGATTCCCTGCCCCGTCGGACCGCGAAATTCGGGCCAATCCTCGGCGCGGACCAGTGGAGTGAAATACAAGATGAGCGCGACCGTCACAGCAAAGGCTTGTTGTTTCATGGGGGACTCGGTGGAGAGGAAGGATGATTCAGGCAGGTTGTCGAGGTGTTTATTCTAGGGCCAGCGCGGACGATGACCAGTCGAGCAGAGAGACCAGCATCGCGGCTATGATGGTGACTTGTTCACAAATCGTCTTCCGTTAAAACGGTCTCTTTCATCAGCCGGTGGAGCAAACCAATTTTTAAAGGAGTGTTATCGGACCGAAGGTATCTATTGCCTTGTCGGCGATACACTGAAAGTCTGACTCAGTCCGAGCAAGTGGAAGGGGCGACCGACCAGCTTCGATAGCGAAGACCACATCCTAATCGTCCTCAAGCGTGTTACACCGGGGAGTGAGACAAGCAAGGGAAAAAAGCGAGGCACAATTGCCTACCCACCTGAATACTATCATCATGTTGATCTCGTCAAACCTTGATCGTCCATCCGTTGAACAAGAGGCGGCCGGCACGAGCAAACAATCTCCGTCAGCGCCTCGCGGACGGCGGTGATGGTTTGATCGATGTGTTTCTCCGTGTGCATGGCGGAGAGAAACGTGGCCTCCAATTGGCTGTATGGCAAGTAAATGCCGCGATCTATCTTCGGCCTGAAAAAGCGCGCGAAGCGCGCCATATCCGACTGCTTGGCGGTCTCGTAATCGATGCTGGGGCCGGCAGTGAAAAACAGGATCCATAGGCCGCCGGCGCGGGCGATGCAGGGGGGCAGTCCGGCGGCGCGGGCGGTATCGCCTCGCTCGTGGATAACCTCGTGCCATCTCGCGTCGGGGGAGTGCCAGGTCTGTCGCTTGGACAGGTGGCAAATTGCCCAGTTAAGCTGTTCGCAATTAAGGACTTAGCTGTTTGCCACATGGTCGGAACGACGGGGCAAAGTGGCAAGGTCGGCAACGGCGATAAGATCAGGCGACAAAAGGGCCGCTTGAGAGCGGAGCGTACCAAGAGGAGAACGTGGGGATCAAGGTCGGCGGCGCTCACGACGGCGGTTCCTCCAGCACGCGCTGCCAGCGTCGCGGCACACCTCGATAGGCGGCCCGATACGTCGCCTCTAAGGGCACATTGACGTAGATCTCGTCTTCCAAAAACAGCGGCATGTCGATCAACTCCCGTCCCACCGCCGTCGGTTCCACGTAGGCACGCTTGCGTGGACCGGCCGAGTAGGCCGCTAGGGTCAGCGGCTCGTCCGCCGGCAGTTCGAACGGTACATCGCAGAATTCGGCCCAAATCGCTCCTGGGATGCCGTTGGGATCGCGCGAACCCGGTGGGAACAGATCGACGATGAGCAAATGATAACCACGATAGAGCGCCTCGACCGCCTTCTCGACAAACGAACGCAGACCGTGCCGCGACGCCTTGTTGCCCGGTGAAACAATCTCCAACAGAGCGATGATTCGGTCGCCGCTGGCGTGGCGAATAACGAGCGTGCGGCGTTTGAGTACGTAGTCGTCCATCTCCGCTTCGGCAGCCATCCGCATCCGCGGGGGAGCGACGCTGATCGCCACGCCGCCGCCGGAGAAAGGAGGGGCGGCAGCCCCGTTAACCGGCGTATCCGGCACCTGGAGTGTCAACACATCAGGTCCGAGCGGCCCAGCAATCTGTTCCGCCTGGGCATAATAATCCGCCGGCAAGATGCCGCCGTTGAGGGCCAGCTGAATCTCCGCGATCCAACTTAGATGAAATGCGTGCCAAGTGCCCGCGGTAACGCGGGTCCAGTCATGGATCGACATGACGAGTTCCTCCTCGAAGCCTTCAATGCTCGACAGTCCTCATTATACTTTCCTCGATTTGCGGAAGAGTATCTCATGCCCTTTTGCGAACGTCGTCAAGGCGGTCCCCTTCCCGCAGCGAGGGGAGATTAGAATTCATAAATTCTGGGCCGAACAAAAAAGACCAATGAAATGGCGCCGATCGGGTAATAGTAGTATAGACGCCCGAAGATGCGAACCAGAAGGCTGCGAAGGTGGCAACGGACCCGTTGGGCAACCTGATTGATTGTCTTCGCCGGTCGATCGGTGCCGGGGAGAAGTCCGACCGGACGGATGGGCAATTGTTGGAAGACTATATCCGCCGCCGGGATGAGGCCGCGGTTGCGGACCTTGTGCGGCGTCATGGGCCGATGGTCTGGGGCGTCTGCCGTCGCTTGCTTCGCAATCACCACGACGCCGAGGACGCTTTTCAGGCCACGTTCCTCGTTCTCGTTCGCAAGGCGGAGTCGATTAAGCCCAGAGAGATGGTCGGCAACTGGCTTTACGGCGTGGCCCATCAGACGGCCTTGAAAGCGAGGGCGACGGAGGCGAAACGACAGGCGAGGGAGAGGCAGGTGAAGGAGATGCCCGAACCCGCAGCTCCGCTTGAACTGGACCACTGGAGTAACTTGGAAGTCCTGCTCGACCAAGAGCTGTGCCGTCTGCCGGACAAGTATCGTGTCGCCATCGTCTTATGCGATCTAGAGGGGAAGACATACAAGGTAGCGGCCTGCCAACTGGAGATTCCCGAAGGGACCTTATCGACGCGGCTGAGAACGGCCAGGACGATGCTGGCAAAACGACTCGCTCGTCACCGCTTGGCGGTATCGAGTGGGGCGTTGTCGGCCTTGGTGTCCGAGCAGGCGGCATCGGCGTGCGTACCGGCCTCGGTTATGTCTAGCACAATCAAAGTCGCAACCCTGGTTGCGGCAGGGCATGCCGCGGCGAGGGGAGCGATATCCGTTCAGGTTGCGGAACTGACAGAAGGAGTGTTGAAAACCATGTTGCTCACGAAACTCAAGACCACGATGGCGTGGCTGCTGCTGGCGGCTGCTCTGGTTAGTGGGGTAGGAGTTATCTACCAGACACAGGCGGCAGAGGAGCAGCCTTTGCTCGCAAAGCCGTTCCAGGAGAAAAACGTGGAACAAAAGCCTTCCGACATGCGTTTGGCGTTCGACGAGAAGCTGGCGCGGGAGAAGAAGTTCGTCATCGTCGGGCAGGTGATGTCGGCCGACGGCAAGACGCCCTTGGAAGGCGTCGAAGTGTCGGCCTCCGCTGGGTATGGCACCCTGCGGCCAACCGGCGGGACGAAGACGGACCGGGACGGTAGGTTCCGGCTCCTATTCGGTCCGGGGATTCACGGAGCGGGCAGGGCAGTGGTCGGCCAAGTCGCGGTGGTCCACGCCCGCAAGTCGGGCTGGCACGCCTGGACGTATGGCTGGCGGGGACAGTTTTACCTGTCCGATAAGCTGCCTGCGAAGGCAGACGTTCCTGCGGGGTACACCGCTCTGGTTCCCGGCCAACCGGCCCCGCTGGAGTTCCGGATGCAACCGGCCGCGGCCTTGAAGGTGAAGCTGCTCGATGGGGCTGGGAAGCCACTGACAGGGATGCGAATCTGGCTCACCGGAAAGGATCTTCCGCCGGGGGCGAGTGTGATAACATCGGGCAGTACCGATGAGGCCGGGGGATTCGCGGCCACCGATGTGCCCCGGAGTCCATACCGGCTTGTGATCGAGGATCCGGCTACCGGCCGCGGCGAGCTAGAACTAGGGTCTATCCATTTCCGGGATGCGGCTGAGTATGAGGTCCTGGCGACCGTCCGAAAGTGGGAGCTCCAGTCTACGGACGTATCCTTCAGGGTCTCCCGCGGCCGGGATCGGTAACGCCCTAAATCACTTCAGCATGTGCCGAATCATCCAATCTCCGCCAGCGCTTCGCGAGCGGCGGCGATAGTTTGATCGATGTGTTTTTCCGTTTGCACAGCGGAGAGAAACGCCGCCTCGAATTGGCTGCACGGCAAGTAAATGCCGCGATCCATCATCGCCCAGAAGAATTTCGCGAAGCGCGCTGTGTCCGACTGCTTTGCCGTGTCGTAATCGATCACGGGGCCGGCGGTGAAGAACAAGGTCCACATGCTCCCGGCGCGGGCGACGCAGTGCGGCAGTCCGGCGGCGCGGGCGGCTTCGTCCAAGCCATTGACCAGGCGTTCGCCGAGTTGTTCGAGGCGAGCGTAGGGCGGATGATCGCGCAGCTCCTGCAAGGTGGCGATGCCCGCCGCCATTGCCAGGGGATTGCCGGAGAGCGTGCCGGCCTGGAACACCGGACCAGCCGGCAAGACGTGCTGCATCACATCCGCGCGGCCGCCGAAGGCGCCGACCGGCAGACCGCCGCCGACGATTTTGCCCAGGACCGTCAGGTCCGGCATCTGATGAAACAACTGCTGTGCCCCGCCGTAGGAGAGACGGAAGCCGGTCATCACTTCGTCGTAGATGAGTAGCGCGCCGTGTTTGCCCGTGAGATGGCGCAGCTCACTCAAGAACTCGGCGGAAGGACGCACCAGGCCCATGTTGCCGACGACCGGTTCGAGGATGACGCCGGCTATCTGATCGCCGTGCGCGGCGAAGGCGTCGGCCAATCCCTGCACGTCGTTGTAGCGCAGCGACAGCGTATCGGCGGTGCAGCCGGCCGGCACGCCGGGACTGTTGGGCACGCCGAGCGTCGTGGCGCTGGAGCCGGCCTGCACGAGCAGGCTATCGACGTGGCCGTGATAACAACCGGCGAACTTGACGATCACATCGCGGCGCGTGAAGCCGCGGGCCAGACGGATGGCACTCATGGAAGCCTCGGTCCCAGAGCTGACCATGCGGACCATCTCGATCGACGGCACGGCATCGATAATCAATTCGGCGAGCTGCGATTCCGCCTCGGTCGGTGCGCCGAAACTGGCGCCGCGATGGAGGGCATCCTCGACGGCGCGGACCACGCGCGGATGGGCATGGCCAAGGATGAGCGGACCCCACGAGCCGACGTAATCGAGGTATTCGTTGCCGTCGAGATCGTAGAGGTACGGACCCTCGCCGCGCGAGATGAAAAGCGGCTGCCCACCGACCGCGCCGAAAGCGCGGGCAGGACTGTTGACGCCGCCGGGAATCGAACGGCAGGCTCGTTGAAACGCTTCTCGACTGCGAACACGCGACGGCGGCATGAATGTTTCCCCCTCTAAACGGAATCCTCTATCCTCTGTTCGAGAATGTCGATAGTCTAAACGCTGAACATCGAGCTCCCCTGGCCCCGAGGATACTCTCGTGCCCGTCATCCGCACCGATCATCTCACCAAGCACTACGGCCGCATCGAAGCGCTACGCGGCGTTTCGCTGACCGTTGAGCGCGGCGAAATCTTCGGCCTGCTCGGCCAGAATGGCGCCGGCAAAACCACCCTCATCAAGATTCTACTCGGCATCACCAAATTGACCGAGGGCGCCGCCCAACTGCTCGACCAGCCGGCCGGCACCGCCTCCGTCCGCCGCCGCATCGGCTACTTGCCCGAGGATCATCGCTTTCCCGACTATCATACCGGCGCGAGCTTGCTCGACTTTTATGGCGCTCTTCTCGAAGTGCCCGCCGCGGAGCGACGCAGACGCATTCCCGAAGTGCTGGAGCTAGTCGGTCTCAAAGGACGGATGCACTACAAAGTCCGCACCTATTCAAAGGGCATGAAGCAACGATTGGGTATCGCGCAAGCCATCTTTCATGATCCCGAAGTGATCTTCCTGGATGAGCCGACCGACGGCGTAGATCCCGTCGGCCGGCGCGAGATCCGCTCGATCATGCAGCAGCTCAAGGAGGAAGGCAAAACCATCTTCCTCAACTCGCATTTGCTTGGCGAGGTCGAGCTGATTTGCGATCGCGTGGTGATCCTCCAGAAGGGCGAGGTCGTTCGCGAAGGCACGGTTGCCGAATTGACGCATGTGCAAAACTTGTTCATCGTCGGTCTGGCGCCGGGGCAGGCGTTCCCGCGCGAGGAGATACAGAAGCAGGGTTACACGGTCAGCCCCAGCGGCGAGATGTGGGAGATTGGTCTGCGCGATGGACAGAGCATCGATCCCGTGATTGATCTCTTGCGCGGACGCGGATTGAATTTGAGGCATTTGGTGGAAAAACGGCAAACACTGGAAGAGCTGTTCGTGCAAACGGTGGAAGAGGCCGAGCCGGGGGTGGACCGCGTCGTCCCCGCCAAGCCGCGGCGACACCCCTCTCGACGCGAATGAGTAGCCAACCATGAAATTCCTGGCCATTCTCAAAGATTCTCTGCGCGAGGCGCTCGATACTTGGGTCTTCTATGTCATGGTGGGCATTTCTCTGCTCGCCATTCTTTTCATCGGCCACGTCGCCTATCGGCCCGTGTCGGTGGAAGAAGTCGTCCGCAGCAACATGACGCTTATGAACATGGGGTTGCAGCGTGCCTTTGACAGGACCAAAAAAGAAGCGGAAAAGAGCAAAAAAGTCGAAAAGGAGAAAAAGGCCGAAGGAGTCTCGAACGACTCACCGCCCTCCTTCGATGTCCAGGACTTCGAGCAAACCAATCCCGATGCGGCTCAGCCTTGGCAGACGGGGTACCGATTTTATCTCACGCTGAGCTTCCAGGACGAGCAACAGGCCAAGGCCATCCGCCTTTACGAAAAACTTCCCTTGGTTCGAAATAAGACCTCCACCAACTTCGAGAAGCAATTTCAGGCACTCTGCCCTTACCTCAAGAACCTCAAAGTTACCGTTGCCGATCCGAAAACGCCTACGGAAATGCGTTACCTGGTCACCGCCGACAGCACCTCGCGCTATCAAGACTGGCCGCACTATCCCGTGGTCTTTTTCGCCCTGCCCATCCGCGTCATTCGAATTCCGATCAATGCCTACGTGCAATTTTGGGAATCGTGGATTATCAACTGGATCGGTGCCGCCGTTGCTCTGCTTCTCAGCACCATCATCACCGCCTTTTTCATCCCCAACATGCTACGCAAGGGCACCGTGGATCTCCTCGTCGCCAAACCGATCTCGCGCCCGACCTTGCTTCTGTACAAGTACATCGGTGGGCTGCTGTTCATTTTCCTGAACACTATTGTCGTGGTCGTCGGCATCTGGTTCGTGCTAGGTCTGCGGACCAACCTGTGGGGAGTCGGCTTCCTCTTGAGCATTCCCGTCTTGACGTTTCAGTTTGCCTTGTACTACGCGGTTTCGACCTTGTTCGCCGTGCTCAGCCGCAGTCCGATCGTCGCCATCTTGATGACCTGCTTATGTTGGTTCCTATTCGCTGTCATCGTCGGCATAGGCTTCTCTTTGATCGATAAAACGAGGAGCTTTCGCGACATTCTGCAATCCCAGACCGAGATTTCCGGGGAGGAAATGCCGTCGGAGGAGCAACTCCCCGAAAGGCTCCTGCCCGCCTGGGTCTACACGACGGCCGACATCGTTCACTTCGTCACGCCGCATCTGAAAGATCTGGATACACTGACGGACAAATGGATACTCGATGATGTCACCACGCCCGACAGCCGCGATCGCAAGGTGGCCAACAAACTGTACGAGAACTTTCACTGGACGGAGGCTATCGCGGTAACGTCCCTTTACATCGTGACTTTGCTGGCGTTCTCGTGCTGGTGGTTCGCGCGAAAGGATTACTAACTAGCCCGCAGCGCCCGGCGAGCGGGGTCGCGTAAGCTCCCCGAGAGATGTCCTCGGGGCGCTTACGCGACCCCGCTCGCCGGGCGCTGCGGTGGGGCTGAAACGTAGTGAGTTCTCGATGACCGAAGCCGTATTTCAGCGTTGTATCCATCCTCACTGCGGTGCCACTTGCGGCGTGGATGAGATTGCATTTGCCTGTCCGCGCTGCGGCGGGCTGCTCGATGTCGCGTACGATTGGCAGCGCCTCAGGCCGCCGCAGTCGCTGCGCGATTTCGAGTCGAAGTGGGCTGACAGACACAATCCCCTCAGTTTCAGCGGCGTTTGGCGTTTTCGCGAACTGTTGCCGTTCGCGCCGCCCGAACAAGTGTTGACCATCGGTGAGGGGCAAACCATTCTGCAAAAGGCGGACGGCGTTGCCGCCTTTGTCGGGGTTCAGCCAGGCAAGTTGTTTCTGCAATATGAGGGACTGAATCCCTCCGGCAGCTTCAAGGACAACGGGATGACGGCGGCGTTCACGCACGCTCGCATAGTCGGCGCGCGCCGTGCCGCCTGCGCCAGCACCGGCAACACGAGCGCCTCGCTGGCCGTCTTTTGCTCCGCTACCGGCTTGATGCGGGCAATTATCTTTATTGGGAGCGGCAAAATCTCTTATGGAAAGCTCGCCCAGGCGCTCGATCACGGCGCGCTGACGGTGCAAATCGCCGGCGACTTCGACGATGCCATGCAGCGCGTCCAGCAGGTCAGCCGCCGCCTCGGAATCTATCTTGTCAACAGCATCAACCCCTTCCGTTTGGAAGGGCAAAAAACGGTCATGTACCGCGTGCTGGAGGCACTGCGCTGGGAAGCGCCGGATTGGATCGTCGTGCCCGGCGGCAATCTCGGCAACGTCAGCGCCTTCGGCAAGGCGTTTATCGAACTGGCCGAATTGGGCTTACTCAAACGACTGCCGCGTCTGGCGGTCATCAACGCCTCCGGAGCGAACACCTTCTTCAAGCTCTTTGGGCAAGCCAAACTGCGCTGGGAAGGCGGCAAGCCGGCCAAGCAGGCGATCGAGGATTACTACCACCGTCTAGACGCCGAGCAAATCCGGGCCTCGACGATCGCCAGCGCCATCGAAATCAATCGGCCGGTGAACTTGCCCAAGGCGCTGCGAGCCCTGGACCGCTGCGGCGGAGTGGTGCGCGAAGTCAGCGACCAGGAAATTCTCGATGCCAAGGCGAAGGTGGGTGCGGGCGGCCTCGGCTGCGAGCCGGCCTCCGCCGCCAGCGTCGCCGGCGCCCGCAAGCTGCGCCAGGAAGGCATCATCGCCCCCGACGACCGCGTTGTGTGCATCCTCACCGGCCACGCGCTCAAAGACCCGACTGCCACGATTGCATATCACACGACGGACCAAAAGATGTTCGAGGACGTCCTCGGCGCGCGCGGAGTCCGCCGCGCCACGTTTGCAAATCGCGCCGTACAGGTGCCGAACGATCTCAACGAGATAATCAAGGCCATCGAGGTGTATTCCTAACGACACGCTGCGCATTTTCAGCGTCTGCGAGCTTGTGACCCGATACGAAAGGAGACCATTCCATGAAACGCAGCTTGGGGAGCCTGTTGTTTTTAATGGCCGTAGGAGTGGTAGTTCTATCCGGATTGCGGCCGATCTCTGCTTGTTGTCCGGCTCCTCCCTCGGGCAAACCGGTCGTCAATGCCGATCAGACGGTCATTCTTATTTGGGATGCCGACACGAAAACGCAGCACTTTATCCGCCAAGCGTCATTTAAAAGCGACGCCGATGATTTCGGGTTTCTCGTACCGACGCCGACGCAGCCGGAATTGAATGAATCCGGCAACGAGGCTTTTCCGTTGCTGAAAAAAATGACAGAACCGGAAATCATAAAGCAGCGTCGTCCAAGTGGCAGCGTTGGCTGTGGTTGTGGTGCCAGTGCTCCTCCCGCAGGTTTGGCTAGCAAAGATGCGTCATCCGTGCGAGTGCTTCAAGAAAAGATGGTAGCGGGCTTCCACGCCGTTGTTCTTGAAGCGGACTCGGCCGAGGTATTGGTACGCTGGCTAAAAGAAAACGGGTACGCTTACTCACCGGAAATACAGGCTTGGGCGAAACCCTACATCGATCAGGGGTGGAAAATTACTGCGCTCAAGATCGCCAAGTCTGCTGATGCCAAAGAGACTCCGAACGTGGCGGCGTCCGCCTTGCGGATTACTTTCAAGACGGATCGGCCTTTGTTTCCCTACCGCGAGCCCAACCCGGAGAAGGCGGCCTCGGCCCTCGGCGCACACAGCCGGTTATTGCGGATCTATTTTATCTCCGACTCGAAGTATGACGGAAACATGGCCGGCGACGTGAAGTGGACGGGGCAAGTCCCCTGGGCGGGCAAGTTCCAACCCGAGGATCGATCAAAGCTGTTACGCCTGCTCAACCTGCCGCAAAGCACGGGGTCTATGGAATGGTGGCTGACCGAGTTTGAGGATCATTGGCCTTACCGGAGTGCGCCGGCCGATGTGTATTTCTCCCACAGTCCCGACCAAGATCCGGTCAGGCGCACCCCGATTATTGAGTATGTGTCCTCCGCTTGGCCCACCGACGGAACGGTCTACGTTTTTGCCGTTGTCTTGACCGTGCCGCCGCTTACCCGTCGCCTTCGCCGCGGCAATCGGGCGTAATCGTGCATACTCGGCGGTGCGCGAACGACTCAAGGAAAGTATGAATCATGACGGAAGACAGGCAAAAGGAAAAGAGTTTAACGGTAAGTTCGGTCTTGCGATTCGTGGAATGACTCTCTTATATTGGATCTAATTCCTCGCGCCGCATGGATTGGTTTCGTGGCCAACGGGGTCCTCGCCGCGTGTCCTCGACGCTGGAGGGCGTCGGCGCGGCGGCTCGCAGAGAACCCATGCAGCTTCTTCAGCGACATCCGCCTATCGCTGTCACCATCGTCGATGATGAGCCGGCAGCTCTGGATGTTCTTGCTCGCGCGGCCCGTTTGTGGAATTATTCCTGTCAAACGGCCACGAGCGCGGAGCAGGCCGTGGAGCTGCTCGAACAGTCTCCCACGCCGATTGTCGTCACGGATATGCGGATGCCCGGTCGCGGCGGACTGTGGTTGGTGGGGGAAATTCGCCGTCGCTGGCCGGATGTCGGCATCATTGTTCTGACGGCCGGACATGATCAAACCGATGCTCAGGAATGTCTCCGCGCCGGCGCGCACCATTATTTTTTCAAACCGATCAAGCTCGACGAATTTCATCACGTCCTGGAGACGACCTGGCAGAGCTTTCACCGCCAGCAAGAGACTCAACGCATTCACAATGCTTTGCAGCGGGCTGTGCGCCGCCAGACGCGGCGGGTGCGGCGCACTTTTCTGTCGGCCATTGCCAGCCTGGTTCGCACCGTCGAGGAGCGCGATCCGTACACCGCCGGACATTCGCGGCGCGTCCGCGCTTACGCTCTGCGCTTCGCTGCCGCGCTCGACTTGGACCGCCGCCAGCGCAAGCAGCTTAGCCTCGCCGCCGTGCTGCACGACATCGGCAAAGTCGGCATCCCCGATGGCATTTTGCATAAACCGGGTCGTCTTACTCCCGAAGAAGAATGCATCATCCGCAGCCATCCGGAAATGAGCGAGCGCATCCTGGCCCCCATTGTACGCAGCCGCCCCGTATTGGCGGCCATACGCGGCCATCACGAACGCATCGACGGCAAAGGCAATCCCGATGGATTGGCCGGCGAAAAAATTCCCCTTCTGGCCCGCGTCCTCGCCATCCTCGATTGCTACGATGCGCTGACGACCTCGCGCGCCTATCGTCCCGCCCTACCGACCGACGAAGTACTGACCTTTCTGGAATCCCACGCCGGAACGCATTTCGATCCGTCGCTCGTCCGTGCCTTCCTTCGCATCGCGCCGGAGCTAGTGAAATAACCGATTATCTGAATCGGATAGCGACGCTTCGTAAAAGCGTCCTCGCTCGACGACGCTTTTGCGAAGCGTCGCTAATCCCATTTCATCTAAACGCGAACGAGGCGAGGTTCTCCACCTCGCCTCGCACACTTGTCGAACCGAATCGGGCCGGGACGCTACCGGTTAACGGCAGCGACGGCACTTCTTGCAGCAGGGGGTGCAGCAAGTATTGCAGCAAGTGTTGCAGCAGGTATTGCAGCACGGTGTGCAGCAGGGCACTTGCTTGACGACCGTGCGCGGCACCATGCGGCAGCAGGTGACGGTCTGCTGGCTGGGCACGCACTTGGCAACCATGCGCGTGCATTGGTAGGGCACGCACTTGGCGACCATCACGGTGTAGGTCTGGGTGACCTGCTGCGGGACGCATTGGTAGGAGCACACCTGGCAAGTGATCTGTTTGGGGACCATCTTGCAGACGGTCACCTGCACCTGGCAGGGCACGCACTCGCAGCAACGGACCATCTTGGTGCAGGGGGTTTCAACCCACACCTTGTTGGGGCACCAGACCTTGACGGTCTTCATCGGCACGCAGCAGCATTCGCAGCAGCAACCGCCGCACTTGTTGCGAAGCTTGGTCAGGCAGCCTTGACGGCAGGGAACCTGACGGCACTCGTAGTGTCCCATGTCCACGCACTTGCGCGTCACGGTGGTGACGGGCTTGCAGGTGACGACCGTCTTCATGACCGTGCGGGTTTCGACGCACGGCGTCGGCACGCACACGGTGCGGACGACGTTCTGTACTTGCGGCACCGTCTTGTACACGGTACACACGCGCGTGCAAGTCTGCGGTACGCACTCGGTCTTATAAGCCGTGAAGGTCTCCGGGACACAGACGGTCTTATACACCGTTTGCGTGGTGGTGTAGTTTTCCGGCACCCATTCGGTGACGCAGACCGATTGCATCGCGGGAGCGCACGGGTCGGCGGCCGGGGCTGCCGCGGGAGCGGGGTTGGTTTCTTCGGCGCGGGCGGACAGGGCCGCCGCGGCCAAAACGACGTTCGCCAGCAGAGCGAGACGGGCGCGTTGCCAAATCATGCCTACTTCTCCGTGAAATGAAGCACAAGTCGATCCGGCCCTCTGCCAGGCACAATCCGGGGGGCCCAATCGAGCCAGAGTTGAATGCTGCACAACTATGCCCAATCCCGGTAGGCTGGTAAAGAAAATCGCCCTGGGTATGCGAGAAAAAATGCTAAAGCAGTTGCGCCTGCGCGAACATCACCGAGAGCGTCGCGTCTGCGTGAAGAAAGGACTTTTTGTAGGGAGCAAGAGATTCGCCAAGGATCAATTGTAACAACAAGTCGGGCAGACCGCTTGCAACCGGCCAGCGGCCTACGTAAGCTGGCTGTTGTTCTTGCCAGCCCGAAGCGCAAGCAAGGGAACTGTCTCCATGCTCAATCCCGCCGCCAACGAAGCTGAAATCGTGCGCGACCTGGCCGCCGCGTATCGACAAATGACCGAACAAATCGGCAAAGTCATCGTCGGCCAAAACGAGGTGGTCGAGCAACTGCTCATGGCTCTGTTCAGTCGCGGCCACTGTCTATTGGTCGGCGTGCCCGGTTTGGCGAAGACGCTATTGGTAAGCACGGTATCGAAAATCCTGCATTTGACGTTCAAGCGCATCCAATTCACACCGGACCTGATGCCCGCCGACATCACCGGCACTGACATCTTGCAGGACGATCCCGAGACGGGCAGACGCAAGTTCGTGTTCTTGCCCGGCCCGATCTTCGCCAATATGGTTTTGGCGGACGAGATCAACCGCACGCCGCCGAAGACTCAGGCTGCCTTGCTCGAAGCGATGCAGGAGCACCACGTCACCGCGGGATCACAGACGTATCCACTGCCTGAGCCGTTCTTCGTTCTGGCCACGCAGAACCCCATCGAGCAGGAAGGCACCTATCCGCTGCCCGAAGCGCAGCTCGATCGTTTCATGTTCAACATCAAAGTCGGCTACCCCAGCCGGACCGAAGAGATGGAGATCATGAAACGAACGACCAGCACCCAATGGGTTGAATTGCAGGCTCAACTCGATGGCGGACAAATCCAACGTTTGCAAGAAGTGGTCCGCCAGGTCGTCGTGGCCGATCATGTGTTCGAGTACGTCGCCGACCTAGTTCGAGCGACGCGGCCGAGAGAACCGGGTGTGCCGAAGTTCGTACCAGAGTTGTTGAGCTGGGGCGCGGGACCGCGCGCCTGCCAGTACATGATTCTCGGCGGCAAGGCCCGGGCCATTCTGCACGGCCGGCTGCATGCCACCACCGAAGACATCCGCGCCGTCGCCTATCCGGTACTGCGCCATCGCCTGGTGACGACCTTCAACGCCGACGCCGAAGGGATCACCACGGATCAGATTATCCAGCGCTTGATCGAGACAATTCCATTACCACAGCAAGAAGCGGCAGCGAAAGCCAAACGTGCTTAATGGATACAAAGAAGTCACCACGAATAACGCGAATTGAAAGACAAGAATAGAAGAGAATTCAAGTGTGTGATTACTGAGCTAGTTCTTCTGTATTGTATTTATTCGTGTGATTCGTGGTGACTTCTTTTGGGAATGCTTCTTATGCCAGAGCCCGCGGTCTCTTTCGATCCCACTTCGTTGGCCAAGTACGGTCATCTGGCGCTGGTGGCGCGCAATCTCGTCGAAGGTTTCCTCACCGGCGTGCATAAAAGTCCCTACAAGGGTTTCTCTGTCGAGTTCGCCGAGCATCGCCAGTATTATCCCGGCGATGAGATCCGCCACATCGACTGGCGCGCCTACGGCAAGACGGATCGCTATTACATTAAGGAGTATGAAGAAGAGACTAACCTCAAAGCACATTTGCTCGTCGATGCTTCCGGCAGCATGGCGTACAAGGGCAAGCACGCCAGCAAATTTCAGTACGCCCAATACATCGCGGCCTCGCTGGCATACTTGATGCTGCACCAGCGCGACGCCGTTGGCTTGGCGATTCACGATACGCGCGTCCGCCGGCTGATCGCGCCGCGTTCCAACTCGAAACATTTGCTCCAGGTGCTGAGCGCTCTCGAACAGACGCAGCCTGGAGGCGAGACCGCACTGGCGCCCTTGTGGCACCAGACGGCCGAGCAGATCAAGCAACGCGGGCTCGTCGTTATCCTGTCGGATTGTTTCGAGCAAGTCGAGCCGCTGTTACGCGCGCTCCAGCACTTCCGTCATCGCCGGCACGAAGTTTTGCTCTTTCACATCCTTGCTCCCGAAGAGATTGAGTTTCCTTTCAAGAAATGGACTCAGTTCCGCAACCTCGAAGTGATAGGCCAGAAACTGCTGGTCGATCCGAACCAATTGCGAAAGATGTACCTGAATAACTTCCAGAGCTTCTGCAAGGAGCTGCGCGAGGCGGCGGGACGGGCCCAGGTGGATTATCACCTGATGCGAACAGATGAGCCGGTCGATCGGGCGTTGGGCATCTACCTGACGCGACGACAACAACGGGGCTGACGCCTCAAGTTGGCAACATAAAAATCGACTTAACTCTCAGCATCGAAATAGTTTGCATTAATTCTTGACGGAAAAGTAAAGATTTGTAGAATGAGAGTAGAAACAGTCGCTCGGCGCGGGAGGGAGGCATGAAAATCACGGCCCAGGAAGAGTATGGATTACGCTGTCTCCTGCGTTTGGCGCGGGTGGGCGAGGGTCAGGCTCTCACCATCCCCGAGATTGCGGAGTCGGAGAAGTTGTCGCCACCCTACGTGGCCAAGCTGTTATCCGTGCTGCGGCAAGCGGGGTTAATCACCAGTGTACGCGGCCGGACCGGCGGCTATCTGCTGTCTCAACCTGCTTCTCAGATGCGGTTAGGAGAGGTCATGCGAGCGCTCGGCGAACCCCTATTCGAGGATCCGGGTTATTGCGAAAGCCATGCCAGTCCGGATGCCGGCGGTGTCTGCGTCCATAGCGACGGCTGCACGCTGCGGGTGATTTGGCAAACTCTCGAACAGGAGATACGGCGTTTCCTCGATCGGGTCACGCTTGCCGACTTGTTGCAAGGGCCGGAGAACATCGCCGAGCGTCTTCGCGCCGCGCTCCACGCCGACCCCGTGGAATCGCCGGGCGGTCTGCTCTCGCTGGGCTTGGCCGCCCGCGGATGATTTGGATTTTTGGACTGAAACTCTCGTACAGGGATTACGATGACGACCGCGACCAGTACCATTCAGGAACTTGCCAACCGCGAATATCAGCACGGTTTCGTGACGGACATCGAAAGCGAGTCGGTGCCGATGGGACTCAATGAGGACATCATCCGTCTCATCTCCTCCAAGAAACACGAGCCGAGTTGGCTGCTCGATTGGCGTTTGAAGGCGTTCCGCCATTGGCAAACGATGGAGGAGCCGCGCTGGTGGCCGAAACTGCAAATCGGTCCCATCGATTATCAGAACATCATCTACTATTCCGCCCCCAAACCGAAGAAGAAGCTCAACAGCCTCGACGAAGTCGATCCAGAATTGCGTAAGACTTTCGAGAAGCTCGGCATATCGCTCGATGAACAGAAGCGCCTGACCGGCGTGGCCGTCGATGCCGTTTTCGACAGCGTATCGGTGGCCACGACGTTCAAAAAAACGTTGGCCGAGAAAGGCATCATCTTCTGCTCGTTTTCCGAAGCAGTGCGCGAGCATCCGGAGCTGGTGCGGAAGTATCTCGGCTCGGTGGTGCCACACAACGATAACTTCTTTGCCGCGCTTAACTCGGCGGTCTTCAGCGACGGCTCGTTCTGCTACATCCCCAAGGGCGTGCGCTGCCCCATGGAGCTGTCCACCTATTTCCGCATCAACTCGGCCGGCACCGGCCAGTTCGAGCGGACGCTGATCGTTGCCGAGGAGGGTGCGTATGTGTCGTATCTCGAAGGCTGCACGGCCCCGATGCGCGATGAGAATCAGCTTCACGCCGCCGTCGTGGAATTGGTCGCGGTCGGCGAGCGCTCGGAGATCAAGTACTCGACGGTACAGAACTGGTATCCCGGCGACAAGGAAGGACGCGGCGGTATTTATAACTTCGTGACCAAGCGCGGCGCCTGCCGCGGTGCTGGCTCGAAGATCTCCTGGACCCAGGTGGAAACCGGCTCGGCCATCACCTGGAAATATCCCAGTGTGATCCTGCAAGGCGACAACTCGATCGGCGAGTTCTACTCCGTGGCGCTGACGAACAATAAGCAGCAAGCCGACACCGGCACGAAGATGATCCACATCGGCAAGAACACGCGCAGCACCATCGTCTCCAAGGGCATCTCCGCCGGCTACGGCCAAAACACCTACCGCGGCCTGGTGAAGATCAACAAGGGAGCGACGGGGGCGCGGAATTACAGCCAGTGCGATTCGCTGCTTCTGGGCGATCGCTGCGGAGCGCACACGTTCCCCTATATTGAAGTGAAAAACAGCACGGCCAAGGTGGAGCATGAGGCGTCCACCTCGAAAATCGGCGAGGACCAGATTTTCTACTGCAAGCAGCGCGGCCTATCAGCCGAAGACGCGGTCAACATGATCGTCAACGGCTTCTGCAAGCAGGTGTTCTTGAACCTGCCGATGGAGTTTGCCGTCGAGGCGCAGAAGCTGCTTGGGGTGAGCTTGGAGGGGAGCGTGGGATAACGGGAGAAAGCCATGAACTATCTGACAGCGGATCAAGAGTTATTGGAACGACTGGCCGGCATCATGGAGCCTGCTGAGATCCGGGATGCCGACGGCAGGTTAATAGGCCGGTTCACGCCGGTGTTCGCGGATGAGAACGAGAAGAACGAGCGCGCGGCGAAGTACTTCGACTTGGTCGAGGCAGAGCGCATCTTAGCAGAGGAACGGGACCAAGGGTTGCCCTTGGCAGAGGTTTGGAAGCGCATCCACGCCGGTGAGATTCAGGGATGAGATACACGGTTGTTATGGAAACGCCTGCACGAAATCAACTTGCGCGTATCTGGATCCGAGCCACGGATCAGCAAGCGGTTGCGGATGCCTCTGACCGTATTGAGGATGCGTTGAAGAATGACGCGCACGCGAAGGGCAACCCGCACGGTATCTTTCGCAGATACAGATTCGATCCCCTGGAATACCTCTTTCACGTCGATCCCGGTGACTGCATGGTTCGGATCGTTCAGGTTCGACGAACAACCTGACACCATGAAGTAGGGAGTCGAACTATGCTGCCTCAGCCGTTTATCGAAGAATATTGGGACCGAGTAAGCCGAATCCTACAAGAGGACTACCATCTGAACCAAGAACAGTCCCAGAAAGCCGTCTCCCAGTACCATGCACTGGTAGAACCTAAAGCGGGGGAAATGACATACCACCAGAATGCAAAGGAAGTGGCGGCAACCATTTCCCTTGCCGAGAAACAATAAGGTGTGAAAAGACAGAAATGATGCTTGAAATCAACAACCTCCACGCCCGTGTCGAAGACAAGGAAATTCTCCGCGGGGTCAACCTCAGCGTGAAAGCCGGCGAGGTCCACGCCATCATGGGCGAGAACGGCTCCGGCAAATCTACGCTGGCCGGCGTTCTCGCCGGGCGCGATGCCTACGAAGTGACACAAGGCGAAGTGCTTTTCGACGGCAAGGGTCTGCTCGAACTCGATCCGGAAGAACGAGCGCGCGAGGGCATCTTCCTCGCCTTTCAGTATCCGGTCGAGATTCCCGGGGTCAGCAACACGTACTTCCTCAAGGCGGCAGTGAACGCGGTTCGCCAGCATCGCGGCCTGCCCGAGTACGATGCCCGCGAATTTCTGAAGCTCGTCAAGGAAAAGACGAAGCTTCTCCACATCAGCGATGAACTGCTGAAACGCCCTGTCAACGAAGGCTTCTCCGGCGGCGAGAAGAAGCGCAACGAGATTTTCCAGATGGCCGTCCTCGATCCGCGACTGGCCATCCTCGACGAGACGGATTCCGGACTGGACATCGACGCCTTGAAGGCGGTGGCCGACGGCGTCAACGCCCTCCGAAGCAAGGACCGCGCCATTATCGTCATCACGCATTATCAGCGCCTGCTCAATTACATCGTGCCGGATCAGGTTCATGTGTTGATGCGCGGGCGGATCGTCAAATCCGGCGGTAAGGAGCTGGCACTGGAGCTGGAGGAAAAGGGTTACAAGTGGCTTGAAGAGACGGCGGCGTAAGCAACGGGGAAGCAACCATGACGGAAGTGATGGAACGACAAAACACGTATCTTGCCGATTTCGAGCGAATGGAGCGCGAGCTGGCCGCATCGGGGACGCCGGCGGTACATCGGCTGCGCAAAGCCGCCGCCGCGCGCTTCGCTGAATTAGGCTTTCCCGGACCGCGCGATGAGGAATGGCGCTTTACTCCAGTTGCTCCGCTGACACGAACGCCTTTTGAAGCAGTATCAGCGGAACAGGCAAGCAAGTCTTGCTCGCTGCGCATTCCTCCATTGCCGAATGGCGTGATTGTCTGCGGTCTGTCCGAAGCGATAAAAAAGCATGCTTCCCTTGCGGAGCCGCATCTTGCACGCCATGCCGATTGGAATAAACATCCTTTCATCGCTCTCAACACTGCGTTCCTACGCGATGGCATCTTTGTGTATGTTCCGCGAGGCGCCGTGCTGGAGGAACCGATTTTCCTTGACTTCAGTGCCAACAGGGATGGAGAAGGTTTTGTCTGGCATCCGCGCTGCCTGGTTATCCTCGGCGAGAACAGTCAAGTAACGCTGGTTGAACAATACGGCGGATTATCGGGAAGTACTTATTTCACCAACGCCGTCACGGAAATCGTCGCCAGCGCCGGCGCTCACGTCGATCATTACAAACTCCAGCGCGAGGGCGACCGCGCGTTTCACTTGGCCGTCATGCAAGTGCAACTTGGCCGGGACGCAAAATTCTCCTCGCATGCCATCACGCAGGGCGGCCAATGGGTCCGCAACGAAATCAACGCTGTCTTCGAGGGCGAAGGCGGCGAATGCACGCTCAACGGTCTGTATCAAGCTCGCGGTGAGCAATTGGTCGATAATCACACCTTCATCGACCATGCTTATCCGCACTGTGCCAGCCATGAATTGTACAAGGGCATCCTCGACGGCAAGGCGCGCGGCGTCTTCAACGGCAAGATTTACGTTCGTCAGGACGCCCAGAAAACCGACGCCAAGCAGACTAATCAGACGCTGCTGTTATCCGACGACGCGACGATCAACACCAAGCCGCAGTTGGAGATTTACGCCGACGATGTGAAATGCACGCACGGGGCGACGGTCGGCCAACTCGACGCCGAGTCGATCTTTTATCTGCGTTCGCGCGGCATCGGCCAGGCCGAGGCGAGGAGCCTGCTGACCTACGCCTTCGCCAACGACATCATCAGCCGCATCAAGGTGGAGTCGGTGCGCGAGGAGTTGGAGCGCAGCCTGCTGGAAACCCATCATCTGCCGGCGGTTGATTCCGGCAAGGAGGACGTATGAGCATTCAACCAGCCACGCTGATTCGCGGTGGGACGGGCGTCTCGCCTGTCCTCGGCGGCCCCTCTGGAGGTTTCGACGTGAAGCGCGTCCGCGAGGACTTCCCCATCCTGAGCCGCGAGGTCCACGGTCAGCCGTTGATTTACTTCGACAACGCGGCCACCACCCAGAAACCGCAGGCCGTCCTCGATGTGCTCCTGCATTACTACACGAATGACAACGCCAACATTCATCGCGCCGTCCATCTACTCAGCGAACGGGCCACCCGTGCGTATGAGGAAGCGCGGCGGAAGGTGAGTCGCTTTCTTGGCGCCGCCGATCCGCGTGAAATCATCTTCGTCCGCGGCACCACGGAAGGCATCAACCTCGTGGCCCAAAGTTGGGGCCGCGCCAACCTCCGCGCCGGCGATGAGATCATCCTCTCGACGATGGAGCATCACTCCAACATCGTCCCCTGGCAAATGCTGTGCGAGCAGACCGGGGCCGTGCTGCGTGTCGTGCCGATCAGCGACGACGGCGAATTTCTCCTCGACGAGTATGAAAAACTGCTGAGCGACCGCACCCGCTTGGTTTCGGTTGTTCACGTATCCAATTCGCTTGGCACCATCACGCCGGTTCGCCGCATCATCGAACTGGCTCACGCGCGGGGTGCTTTGGTGCTGCTCGACGGCGCTCAGGCGGCCCCGCATCTGCCGATCGACGTGCAGGAGCTGGATTGCGATTTCTTCGTGATGTCGGGGCACAAAGTTTATGGGCCGACCGGCATCGGCGCCCTGTACGGCAAAGCGCACTTGCTGGAGCGCATGCCTCCCTACCAGGGTGGCGGCGACATGATTAAATCCGTCACCTTCGCCAAGACCACATACGCCGATTTGCCGAACAAATTCGAGGCCGGCACGCCGCACATCGCCGGAGCCATCGGTCTGGGGGCCGCATTCGATTACGTTGAATCGATAGGACGAGAGCGCATCGCCGCGCACGAAGAGGCCTTGCTGCACTACGCCACCGAGCGGATGCGCGAGATTCCCGGAGTGCGCATCATCGGCAATGCCCGGCAAAAGGCCGCCGTCATTTCCTTCGTCGTCGAAGATCCGCCGATCGCGGCGCTGGACATCGGCACCAAACTCGATTTAGAGGGCATCGCCGTACGCACCGGCCATCACTGCTGCCAGCCGGTGATGGATCGTTTCGGCATCCCCGGCACGACACGGCTCTCGTTCGGCCTGTACAACACCACGGCCGAGATCGACGTGTTTCTCGACGCGCTGCGTGGCCTCATCGCCGACGCCGCCGCCAAAAGCCAGCCCGCGGCACAAGCAAGGGAACCGCTCTATCCCCGTGCCGCCGCCGAGAGTCCGCAAGCCGCCGCCGACGAGCTAGTCGAAACATTTGAATTCATGGCGGACTATCCCGAGGAACGGTACGAATACATAATCGAGCGCGGCGAGAAAATTCCATCAATGCCCTCCGAATACAAAACGGAAGCCAATCGTGTCCGAGGCTGCCAAAGCATTGTATTCTTGCATGCCAGAAAGCGACCAAATACGACCGATATAGTAGAATTTCTCGCCGATAGCGATGCCAAAATCGTTCGCGGCCTCATCGCTCTATTACAGCAAGTCTTCTCGGGCCAGAAGGCTCAAGATATTCTCACTTTCAACGTCGAACAGTTTATGGCACGACTTGGGCTTGACCACCAGCTATTCATGAGTCGCCGTATTGGTCTCGGTTCGATGGTGCAGCGCATCCGTCACTTCGCCGCCGTGCTCACAGGCCAAAAGGAGTGAGAGATCCCGCGATGGACGACAAACCCGCTCGCCTGTCTTTGCCCATGAATGACGAAAAACCTTCGCTCCCGCCCGCGCCGCCTGTTCCCTCCGCGGATTCCGGCGCCACTCTGGAGGAGCGCGTCATCGCCGCGTTGCGTGGCGTCTTCGACCCCGAAATCCCCGTCAACATCTACGAATTGGGATTGGTCTACGATCTGAAAATCGATCCCTCCGGGGTCGTATCGATCCGCATGACACTAACCAGCCCCGCCTGTCCTGTAGCCGGCGCGCTGCCCGGCGAGGTGCAATCGCGCGTGCAGTCCGTCCCCGGCGTCACTTCCGCCAACGTGGAGTTAGTCTGGGATCCACCGTGGGACATGAGCCGTATGTCCGAAGAAGCGCGGCTGCAATTGGGGCTGTTCGATTAAAGGGACGTCGGAGATAACCACCAAACAATTGTCGGCGATAAAGCGACGGTTGATTCATGGTCAATTCATCGATTCGTCAATTATCCAACCTAAAGTCACGCAAGTGTAGGACGGCCTTCCTAGGCCGTCCTGACGTTCCTCGGCCGTCGTGATCGTCTAACGTGTGGACGGGCTGGGAAGCCCGTCCTACGTTTCGTCAACTTTCCAACCCAAGGCTACCCATTCGGGCCTTATCCACAGCGGACAGTCATTCCGAGATAAGCCGGCTTTCGCGGGATTGCGGCCGATGTATTGCAGGCAACGATACAGGCGTTCTTCATCGCGCACGATCCGATCGTAGCTTTCTTGCTGCCACGAATCTCCCTCGGTTCCCCTACGAGCGTTAATCCGTTTGGCGCTAAACTGCTTCCAACTACCTACAATCTTCTCCAAGGGATGTTCCAGACACGCAAGCGGCCTAACGATTACATGGATGTGGTTGGGCATCACCACATAAGCGCCCAATTCATAACGCTTCCGATCGAAGTGATGCATGGCTTCGGTGAGCAGCACAGCACAGGACGGTTCTTTGAGCAAGCAACTACCCATGCCTTCGTCGAGCCACTTTTCCAGGTATTCCGCCTGTTGACGGGTAAGCCTTTCGAGCGCATCTCGTCCCCACGGAGATGGATGGCGTCGCTCCCATTCACGACGCATCGCGGCTAACTGATCGAGCTTCACCTTGGGGAGAGAGTCGTCGAGTCGGAACGTTACGAAGTAAGTTGCCCCCTCTTGACGCCAATGAGGGAGGTGCCGCATATATACCTCTAACTGGCCGTCTAGAAAGTAGCCTTTCCCTGGCGTGCCAGTCAATGTTATCTTCTTGAGCATGAATACTCTTGCACGGAAGCGCTATCCCAGTGATCTGACGGATCCCCAGTGGGACA
>Ga0070738_10002649_pt1 | contig 26425 bp, 25 predicted proteins | sample Coa_R2_2_FD_66446 | JGI IMG/M metagenome (GOLD analysis project Ga0070738, IMG submission 66446) | Surface soil microbial communities from Centralia Pennsylvania, which are recovering from an underground coalmine fire - Coalmine... | ecosystem: Environmental > Terrestrial > Soil > Unclassified ...
GCTTACGCGCAAACAGTACGAACTTCTGCGTTTCATCAATGAGCGGCTGAAAGAGGCCGGCGTTCCGCCCTCCTTCGACGAGATGAAGGATGCGCTCGATCTGCGCTCGAAGTCCGGCATCCACCGTCTCATCACGGCGCTCGAGGAGCGCGGCTTCATCCGCCGCCTGCCCAACCGCGCCCGCGCTATCGAAGTGATCAAGCTGCCCGAGTTGTCGCCGGGCGGTGCCCGCCGCGGCTTCACGCCCAGCGTCATCGAGGGCAATCTCGGCAAGTCCCGCGGGCCCTCGCCCGCCGACGATGGCGAGCGCCCGGTGGCGGTTCCCGTGATGGGCCGCATCGCGGCCGGCACGCCGATCGAGGCGTTGCAGACCAGGAGCCACACCATCAGCGTGCCGCCCGACATGCTCGGCTCTGGCGAGCACTATGCCCTCGAGGTGCGCGGCGACTCCATGGTCGATGCCGGCATCCTCGACGGCGACATGGCGTTGATCCAGCGCAACGAAACCGCCGACACCGGCGACATCGTGGTGGCGCTGATCGACGACGAGGAGGCAACGCTCAAGCGCTTCCGCCGCCGCGGCGCCTCCATCGCTCTGGAACCGGCGAATACCGCCTACGAGGTCCGTATCCTGCCGCCCAACCGGGTGAAGATCCAGGGCAAGCTGGTCGGGCTTTACAGGAAGTACTAGTGTTCTGACCCAGACGCTTGATTCACTCGGTGTCATTCCGGGGCGCCCGAGGGGCGAACCCGGAATCCCGCGCCGCAACCTCGCGATTCCGGGTTCGCGCTGACGCGGCGCCCCGGAATGACGGAATGAAGTGTCAGAGTCGCAGCACTAGGATTACCTCGCGCGCTGCGTCCAAAGATGCGGCGCGCACGATGTGGGCCTGTCGGAAAAGCGATTCCGACAGCGTGTGACGTTGTGTCACCAGCAACATCCGTCGCGCATACAGGATGCGCGTCTTGCCGAAAACAATCGCACACAGTCAAACGGATGTGATCGCACTTCGCGCGTGCGGGCCGCATAATCGCCCACAAGCCCCGACAAGCTGAGGGGCTTCGTCCACTCCGATAGAGGCCTGCGCCTCGATGAGGGAGCGTGGGTTCGCTATCGCAATTGGGCTATCTCAAAAGCGAGGAGCAATCCGATGTGTGACTACAGCCTGCATGCCGTGGCGTCGCGTCCCGCCCAGGTCGGAGAAACGCTGATCACCACGACGTTCCGCGGTACCTCCACCCGCGGCTTTGCATCAGAGAGCGACCCGACGGTCGCGGTCTGCATGATGCCCGGCACCGAGCTCGCCTTCGCCGACAACGTCCGCTACGACAACCGCTGGATCTGGACCCGGACGGTCAATTTCCGCGTCGGGAAGTTCAACACCATCGACACGCACATTCCCGATCGTCACCACGACTCGATCGAATTCCCGGATGGCAGCCATGTGCTGGTGACCCTGCTCTGCGAAGGGCAACGGGTGACGGTGCTGCAATTGCCGGTCACACATACCGCTTCGACGCCGTCGCATGCGGCAGAGACAGCGCCCACGACACGGCGGCTGCCGGTCGGCTAGAGCCGGCCTTTGGTCAGTCGATGGTCCCGCCGGCTTTTGTCCGGCGGCGCCGTCGTCTGTGTGCGTCAGAACAGGCAGAGTAGCGTAGGCCACGCTGCGTGGTCGGCATCGGTGCGAGCCGGGAGCCGGGACTCAAGCGCAGATTTTGCAGCGCAGGCTTTCCAACAGCAGGCTCCAACAGTGGTGAACAAGATCACATGGCAGAAGGCGGGGCACGTGACGCAGCCCGGCCGCTACATGTTCACCTTCGGCTGGCTCATCATCACGCCCGAGGATTTGCGCGTGTGGGAACAGTTTCCGGACGCGGCCTTTACGCTGGTCCCCCTGCCCCGACCGCACAGCCCGGACGGCAGCTCGCAAGACCAGCCGCAAGACACCCCGGACGCCGGCATCGTGGCCGAGGAATTCCATCTCGGCGCGTTCGAGATTCCGCTGCACAACATGTCGGGACCCGCAAACGACCCACATGGCGAGGCCTGAGCGCCCGACGCGGTGTCGAGCGAAGCGGGCACCGCTTCGCGTGAACAAAACGCGGCAAAACAAGACTGTCGAGCTTCGGTTCTGATTCGATCAGAAACCGAACGGCATTAGGTTCCAACCTGCGCTTGCACAAGGCCGGATTGTTCGGTCCGGCTAAACAGTCCTTTCCACTTTCCATGGCTACTCCGCATCCTCGCAACGCATTACCTCAGCCGCACGCCAAACACCGAAGCCTCCCCGCTTCGAAAAGCGCGACTATGAGGAGACACCCCATGCGCAAGACCTTGTTGACCACCGTCGCTGCGATGACGATCGCGGCATCGACCGTGCAGATTGCGACCGCCGCCGAGACCCACCACGCCCGCGAGGTGCACGCCGCGACCAGCCAGCAATTCCGCAACGCCAACAACTCGGCCGCAGCGCCCGCGGCATCGGGCGAGCTCGGCGTCTATTCCGGCGGCTGGTCCGCACCGGCCGGGCAGTAATCGCTCCCGATCGCTGACCCCCAGCGATCCCGCCGCCCTGGCCCCGAGTGCCCGCGAAAGCGGCGCTCGTGGGCGGCGGGTCTGGCGCCCATCGCGCGGCACCACCGATCAATCATCCGGCTGCAAATCATTCTCGGACGGCGTTGCGTCCTTGCCCGGCGCGGCCTGCGGGCGCGACAGCGTCGCAGCGTCGGCGGCAACGTCGCTGCTTGCCGGGGCCCACGCCCGGTCGAAGCCGCGCGGTCTCACGGCGTCGACGTCGAAGCCATCGGCCTTGCGCCGCAGCGCCAGCGCGCCCTGTCGGCGCAACCGGTCGCGATCGATGACGGCGGCCGCACAGTCGGGCGGCGGATGGCGGGCGCTGATGATCAGGGTGGCACGGTCGCAATCATCCGACAGCGCTTCCGCGCTGTTGGCATGCGTCACCAGCGCGCCGTCGGCAAGCGCCGCAACGCAGCCGAGATTGTCGCAGGAGACGCCGTTTGCAAGCGTTGCATCGCCAGGCACGCGCGCGTCGGCGTCGGCTGCGAGCCATTCCTTGACCAGAAACGCGTCCTTGCCGGTCTGCATCAGATGCAGCGCGCCGTCGCGGCCGCGCACCGCGACGCTGCGGCCATCGCCTGATACCAGCACGTCGGGCTGCGGCACGACCAGCGCCCAGACCACGGCAAGGCAAAGCAAAAGCGCGCCCGACCAGCGCAGCGGCGTGCGCAACAGGCCCATCAGGATGACGCCGATGGAGGCTGCGATCAAAGGCCCGGTGCCAAACGCCGCCATACGGCCGACCGCGCCGGGAAGTGCGGCAACCCAGCGCGTGACCGCTATCATCCAGTCGATGCCGATCCCCATCAGCCACCAGAACACGCCGTCGAGGCCGAACGGCATGGTGAGAAGCCCGAGCAGGCCCGCCGGCATCACCAGCGCCGAGACCACCGGCATCGCCGCGAGATTGGCGAGCACGCCATAGGGCGTGACGCGATGAAAATGGAAGGCGGCGTAGGGCGTGGTGGCAAGTCCGGCGACCAGCGAAGCCAGGACCAGCATCATCATCTCCCGCCCGCCCCACAACGCGATGCGGGTTGCGGTCGAACTGTCGGGCGTCGCGAATAGACGCGGCATGCCGAGCTGCACCAGCGCCACCAGCCCCAGCGTCGCGGCAAAGGACATCTGGAAGCTCGGATGCACCAGCGCTTCGGGCGCCATCGCCAGCACGATCATGGCGGCAACGGCAAGCGTGCGGAAGGTGACGGCGCGGCGGTCGACGATGACGGCGATCAGGACCACCGCCGTCATAAAGAAGGAGCGCTGGGTGGCGACCTCGGCGCCCGACAGCAACAGATAGAATGCCGCCGCAACGAGCGCCGCCGCCGCCGACCATTTCTTGATCGGGAACCCGACCGTGAGCCCCGGCACCAGCGCGAGCAGCGCGCGCACGGCAAAGAACACGACGCCGGCGACGACCGCCATGTGATAGCCCGAGATCGACAGCACATGCCCGAGGCCGGAGATGAACATCGCATCGTTGACGGGCTCGGTGATGGCGTCGCGCCGGCCGGTGAGCAGTGCGGTTGCGATCGCGCGCTCGTCGCCGTCGAGGCGGGTGCGAATGCGCCCGTCGATGGCGTCGCGCAGGCCCTGCATGAACGCGGCATAGCGCAAGCCGAACCCGCCGCTCTCGGGTGGCTTTGCCACCGTGATCGCGCCCATCGCAAAGCCGGAGGCGCCGATATCCTGGAAGAACATGTCCCGCGCGAAATCGTAGGAGCCCGGCCGCAACGGCGACAGCGGCGGCATCAGCCGCGCCTTCAGGCTGACAAAGCTGCCGACATCGGGCGCGGCGCCCTTGCGCACCGACAGCCGCACCCGCGCAAGCCTGATATCGCCGCGCGGCAGCGCCATGTCGGTCACGCGCAGCACGAAGCGGTCGGTGCGCTCGCGAATGTCGCGGGTCTCGACAAAGCCCGACAGCGACACGTCGTAAAGCGGCCGGGCAAGCACGGTATGCGCGATCCACGCTGTCCTGACGGTCGCGGTGGCAAAACCCGCAGCCGCGGCCGCTGTCAGCACCAGGACGGCAAAGTATCTGTGCCGGCGCAGCAGCAAGGCGGCCGCGCACAGCGCGATCGCAAGCGGCACCGCTGCGACGAGAGCCGGCTCATGGTCGGCCGTGAAATAGACCGCGATGCCGGCGCCGAATGCCACCGGTACCCAGGGAAACAGCCGCCCTGCCCCGGCCTCCGCGCGCGCCCAGCTCGTGAGCCGGGCAACAAGGGCGCTCCAGACGTCGAAGCCTGCCGGCGCCAGCGGGCCTGCCTGCGCAGCCCCGCGCGGCGGCCACGTGCCTGCGATCCCGCGCACCCTGCCGCCGCCCCGCTCCGCCATGCAACGCCACTGCAAAAGGACACTCTGGGGCGCGATGCTACCTGACGTAGGAAGCCGCCAGGAAGAAGAACAAAGCAGGAATCAGGGGGGAGATCGGCGCTGCCGAGTTCCGCATCGACATAAAAGTTGATGTGGCGAATCCGAAAGATGACTTGATTGTCACTTCTTCTGCCGGGGCGCCAACTCGTTCGAGCAAAAAACCGATGACTGATCAGCAATTGACCCTGCAAGCCGTCAGCGAGGCGCAGTCGATCCTCGAGGAGTACCTCGAGCCGCGCCCCCACACCAACAACGAGCGCATCCTCGACAAGTTGGTGGAGGTGCTCGAACGCCCCGAGCTCGTGGTGGCCGTGAGCCGGCTACAGCAACGAAGCAGTCCCTGAGGCGCTTCCGATGATCAAGCACAAGCTTCCCCCCGCCGCTTTGGCCATTTGCATCGCAACCTTTCCGTTCATCCCGATACAGGCCGCACAGGCGAAACAGCAATGCAGCGCCGCAGCGTCATCGGATCAGCACGGATACTGGTCCTGGCGCATCATCGATGGACGCAAATGCTGGTATGAGGGCAAGCCCATGCTCTCCAAGTCGTTGCTGGAGTGGCCGGCCGAGACCTCGGCGCGGCCGGATCCCGCGACGCCGACCCCGAGCTCGGCCACCCAGATGCGCAGCGATCCCCTGGATGCCCAGGCCTGGGAGCCGGCGCCTTCGGATACGTTCGAGACGCTGTGGCGCCAGAGGATCGAGCAGCATTAGGTCATCGGCCGCGCGGCGCGGACGCAGCGACCGGAGCGCCCTCCGGTCGCGCCGTGCATAGTGAACCAAACCTTAACTCGGGATTGCTATGGTTTACACGGTCCGGGCGGTGACCGCCCGCGTAAACGAGAGCAGCCGCCATGCCCCTTGAAATGCTGACATATGCCGAGCTGGGCGAACGGCTCAAAATCTCGCCCGAAGCCGCAAGGGCGCTGGTCAAGCGGCACCGGTTGCCGCGTTCCCGCTCCAATGACGGCAAGACCCTGGTCCAGGTCGATCTCACCGAAATCAACCATTCGCCCGTCGCCCGCCCCTCGCAGGCACCGGCCGGTCACCAAGCGGTCGCCGCCCTCAAGCAACGAATCGAGGCGCTGCAGGCCGACCTGGCCGAGATGGAAGCCACGGCCCGCGGCCATCGGGCGGACTTTGAACGGGAGTGCGAGCGCACCAACAAGCTGTTGGCCGAACTGCTCAAGTCGAGCGTGGAGACGCTGGCGGCCCGGGAGAAGGCGGCGCGGCTGGAAGGGCAGCTGTCGATGCTGACGCAGCCCTGGCGGCGCCGGCTGGTCGATGCCTTCACCCTTGCCCTGCCGCTTGCCGCCTCCAGCGTGCGCGAGAGCGTCGGGCGCCTGGCCCGATCGAATTGATGCGGATGCTGCCTACGCCCTGAACGTATCCACCGGCACCGGCAGCCGCGTGACGGGGTTTTCGACCGGCTGGGCGGGGCCCGCCTTGGGCGGGTTGGCGGCGTGCTTGCGGTGGGCCTTTTCCGCGGCGTCGGCGCCCGCATAGGCGGTCGCCACCACGGTTGCGATCACGAGGACGGCGAGCTTGCGCATGTCAGACCTCCCCTGGGTTCGGCTCGAGCGGATTTCGGCTGCGATCCTGCACGCCATGCTGTGATCCGGATCACGCCTGGCGCGCGCAAGAGCCGGCCTCACCCCTTGCCGCCGACTTCCTTCGCAAAGGTGTCGCGCAACCCGATGGTTCGGTTCAACACCAGCTTTGCGGGCGTCGAATCCCTGTCGCGCACGAAATAGCCTTGCCGCTCGAACTGCATGACCTCGTCCGCATTGCCTTCCGCGATCGCGGGCTCGATCCGCGCGTCGGTCAACACCTCCAGCGACTGCGGATTGATGTCGGCGGCGAAATTCGACGCATCCGGGCTGGGCTTGGCAAACAGCTGGTTGTAGACGCGGATCTCGGCCGGCCGCGACTGCGCGGCCGACAGCCAGTGCAAGGTCGCCTTGACCTTGCGGCCGTCGGGCGCGTTGCCGCCGCGGGTCGCGGGATCGTAGGTGCAGCGCAGCTCCACCACCTCGCCCGAGGCGTCCTTGATCGCCTCCCGGCACTTGATGAAATAGGCGTAGCGCAGCCGCACCTCGGCGCCCGGCGACAGGCGGAAGAACTTCTTCGGCGGGTTCTCCATGAAGTCCTCGCGCTCGATATAGAGCTCGCGGCCGAACGCGATGCGGCGCGTCCCCTTCGAGGGATCGTCGGGATGGTTGACCGCCTCGAGCTCCTCGCTTTCGCCTTCCGGATAATTCTCGATCACGACTTTCAACGGCCGCAGCACCGCCATGCGGCGCAGCGCGGTGCGGTTCAGCTCCTCGCGGATGGAGAACTCGAGCATGCCGACATCGACCACGCTGTTGGCCTTGGCGACGCCGATGCGCTTGACGAAGGCGCGGACCGCCGCCGGCGGCACGCCGCGGCGCTTGAGCCCGGCGATGGTCGGCATGCGCGGATCGTCCCAGCCGGAGACGTGGCCGTCACGCACGAGCTGGGTCAGCACGCGCTTCGACAGCAGCGTGTAGGTCAGATTGAGGCGCGCGAACTCGTACTGATGCGGGTGCGAGGGGACCGGCAGCTTGTCCAGGAACCACTCATAGAGCGGCCGGTGATCCTCGAACTCCAGCGTGCAGATCGAGTGGGTGATGCCTTCGATCGCGTCCGACTGGCCGTGCGCATAGTCGTAGCTCGGATAGATCGACCATTTGTCGCCGGTGCGCGGGTGATGCGCGTGCAGGATGCGGTACATCACGGGGTCGCGCAGGTTGATGTTGGGCGAGGCCATGTCGATCTTCGCGCGCAGCACCCGCGCGCCGTTCGGAAACTCGCCCGCCTTCATGCGGCGGAACAGGTCGAGATTCTCCTTGGGCAAGCGGTCGCGGAACGGCGAGTTCCTGCCGGGCTCGGTCAAGGTGCCGCGGTTGATGCGAATCTGCTCCTGCGTCTGGTCGTCGACATAGGCGAGCCCGGCTTCGATCATGCCCTCCGCCCACTCATAGAGGCGATCGAAATAGTCGGAGGCAAAGAACAGGTTGTCGCCCCAGTCGAAGCCGAGCCAGCGCACGTCGGCCTGGATGGAATCGATATATTCCTGCTCTTCCTTGGTCGGATTGGTGTCGTCGAAGCGCAGATTGCACTGTCCGCCGAACTCCTGCGCGATGCCGAAATTGAGCGCGATCGACTTGGCGTGGCCGATATGGAGGTAGCCGTTCGGCTCCGGCGGGAACCGGGTCACGACCCGCTTGTATTTCTGGGCCGCGAGGTCGGCCTGGACGATGTCGCGAATGAAGTCGCTGCCCGCCTCTGCCGTGTCTGCGGTCGCCGGTTCTAAAGTCATTCTGTCGTCCCTGAGAAGAGCGGAAAGCCAGCGGCCCTTGTGCCAAATTCGCTCCGATGAGCCAAGAGCACAGATGAGAGCACAGATGAGGGCACATCCGAGGCCTAAAAGGGTTATCCGAGCCCCCAACCAAGCCTTTAGTTATGCAGCGGTCCTGTTATACACCACCGCCGCAACCGCCAACGACCCGCATATCGCATGACCAACTCCGTCGTCACCCGCTTCGCTCCCTCGCCCACCGGCTTCCTCCATATCGGCGGCGCCCGCACCGCGCTGTTCAACTGGCTCTATGCCCGAAAAGCCGGCGGCAAGATGCTGCTGCGGATCGAGGACACCGACCGCGAGCGCTCCACCGAGGCTGCGATCGCCGCCATCCTCGACGGGCTGAAATGGCTCGAGCTCGATTGGGACGGCGAGGTGATCTACCAGTTCAGCCGCGCCGCGCGCCACCGCGAGGTCGCCGAAGCGCTGCTTGCCGCCGGCAAGGCCTACCGCTGCTACGCCACGCCCGAGGAGTTGCAGACGATGCGCGAGAAAGCGCGCGCGGAAGGCCGCACGCGGCTTTACGACGGCATGTGGCGCGACCGCGATCCGTCCGAGGCGCCCGCGGGCATGAAGCCGACCATCCGGCTGCGCGCGCCGCTTTCCGGCGAGACCGTGATCGAGGACCAGGTGCAGGGCCGCGTGGTCTGGCAGAACGAGAATCTCGACGACCTGGTGCTGCTGCGTGGCGACGGCACGCCGACCTACATGCTCGCCGTCGTGGTCGACGACCACGACATGGACGTCACCCACATCATCCGCGGCGACGACCACCTGATCAATGCCGCGCGCCAGAAGCAGATCTATGACGCCATGGAATGGGCGATCCCGAGCATGTCGCACATCCCGTTGATTCACGGGCCCGACGGCTCGAAGCTGTCCAAGCGCCACGGCGCGCTCGGCGTCGACGCCTACCGCGCCATGGGTTATCTGCCGGCCGCACTGCGCAACTACCTGGTGCGGCTCGGCTGGAGCCATGGCGACCAGGAGATCTTCTCGACCGAGGAGATGATCGCCGCCTTCGACCTCTCCGGGATCGGCCGCTCGGCGGCGCGCTTCGACTTCGCCAAGCTCGAAAACCTCAACGGCTATTACATCCGCCATGCCGACGACGCCTCGCTGGTGCGGATGTTCGAGGCCGTGCTGGACCATGTCCCGCAAGGTGCCGAGCTCAAGCCGAAGCTCAACGATCTGACCCGCGCCCAGCTTCTGGCAGCCATGCCGAGCCTGAAGGAGCGGGCCAAGACCCTGATCGAGCTGATCGATGGCGCCTATTTCATCTTCGCCGACCGGCCGCTTGCGATCGAGCCGAAAGCACAGGCGCTGCTGACACCGGAGACCCGCGCATTGATCGGCCGGCTCCGCGCCGCGTTGGAAGCCGTGGATTCCTGGGGCCAGGACACCACGGAAGCCGCCATGCGCGCCTTTGCCGAGGCCAATGGGCTCAAGCTTGGGGCGGTCGCCCAGCCGCTTCGGGTGGCGCTGACCGGCAAGACGACTTCGCCTGGTATATTTGAGGTGCTTTCGGTGCTGGGGCGGGCGGAATCGCTGCAGAGACTGGCCGATCAGGCGTCGACTTAAGTCGGCCTTTACCTCTTGAAGCGCCTATCTTGCAGCGCACATAGCAATAAGATACCCATTGCGCAGCGCGCCTGGAACAACCGGCTGCCCGCCTCCTCACCTAGTCCGGACAGGCTCAGCCGGCCGGCCTTCGACAACGATCTCATCGGGGACTCACGATGGATGCATCCAACGCAAAAACTGCAACGCTGACGGTCGGCAACAAGACCTACGATCTCCCGATTCATAGCGGTACCGTCGGTCCCGATGTGATCGATATCGGCAAGCTCTACGGCCAGTCCGGCCTCTTCACCTACGACCCGGGCTTCACCTCGACGGCGAGCTGCCAGTCCAAGATCACCTATATCGACGGCGACGCCGGCATCCTGGAATACCGCGGCTATCCCATCGAGCAGCTCGCCGAGCATGGCGACTTCCTCGAGACCTGCTATCTCCTGCTCTACGGGCAGCTTCCGACCCCGGCGCAGAAGAAGGATTTCGATTTCCGCGTCACCCACCACACCATGGTGCATGAGCAGATGGCCCGCTTCTTCCAGGGCTTCCGCCGTGACGCGCATCCGATGGCGGTGATGGTGGCTTCCGTCGGCGCGCTCGCCGCGTTCTATCACGACTCCACCGACATCAACGATCCGAAGCAGCGCATGATCGCCTCCATGCGCATGATCGCCAAGATCCCGACGCTGGCGGCGATGGCCTACAAATACACCATCGGCCAGCCCTTCGTGTATCCGAAGAACTCGCTGAAGTTCGCCGAGAACTTCCTCAACATGTGCTTCGCGGTGCCGTGCGAGGAATACAAGGTGAGCCCGGTGCTGGCGGACGCGCTGGAGAAGATCTTCATCCTGCACGCCGACCACGAGCAGAACGCCTCGACCTCGACAGTGCGCATCGCCGGCTCCTCCGGCGCCAACCCGTTCGCCTGTATCGCCGCCGGCATCGCCTGCCTGTGGGGCCCGGCGCATGGCGGCGCCAACGAGGCGGCGCTCAACATGCTCTACGAGATCGGCACGGTCGACAAGATTCCGGAGTTCATCAAGAAGGTGAAGGACAAGAACTCCGAGGTCCGCCTGATGGGCTTCGGCCACCGCGTCTACAAGAACTACGATCCGCGCGCCAAGATCATGCAGAAGATGTGTCATGCGGTCCTCAAGGAGACCGGCCATGGCGACGATCCGATGCTCAAGGTCGCCATGGAGCTGGAGAAGATCGCGCTGTCCGACCAGTACTTCATCGACCGCAAGCTCTACCCGAACGTCGACTTCTATTCGGGCATCACGCTGAAGGCGATGGGCTTCCCGACCTCGATGTTCACCGTGCTGTTCGCGGTCGCCCGCACCGTCGGCTGGATCAGCCAGTGGAGCGAGATGATCGAGGATCCGCAGCAGAAGATCGGCCGTCCGCGCCAGCTCTATACCGGGCCGGCCCGCCGCGACTACATCCCGATCGACCAGCGCAAGTAAGCCGCGCGGATCGAACGTCACGACAAAAGCTCCCGTCCGAAGATGACCTCTTCGGACGGGATCTTTCTTTGCCTCCTTCGCGCCTCCATTGCTTGCGACCAAGCCGCGCCTCGCGAAGGAGTTTGAAAGATGCTGACCCGCCGCCGCTTCACGACGACCACGCTCGCAACGATCGCAGGGACGACCGCCATCGGCTGGCACGGCTCCGCCCGGTCGTCGCAAAGCCCCTTCGGCGGCCTCTCCGACATCTTCGCCGGGATCGAGGCCGACAGCGGCGGCAGGCTTGGCGTTGCCGTGCTCGATACCGCGACCGGCGCAACGACGGGCCATCGCCTGGACGAGCTGTTTCCGATGTGCAGCACCTTCAAGGTGCTCTGTGCGGCGGCTGTTCTCGCCCGCATCGATGCCGGCAAGGAGGAACTTACGCGCTCCGTCAAGATCACCCCGGGCGATCTCCTCGCCTATGCGCCGGTGACGAAACAGCATGCAGGCGGCGAGATGACGGTTGCCGAGCTCTGCGAGGCGGCGATCACGCTCAGCGACAACACCGCCGCCAATCTCCTGCTTGCGAGCCTGGGCGGACCATCTGCCGTCACCCAATATGCGCGCAGCATCGGCGACGCCGTGACGAGACTGGACCGCATCGAGCCGGAGCTCAACTCGGCCGATGCCGGCGATGCCCGCGACACCACGACGCCGCAGGCGATGGCGCGCGACCTCATGACGCTCACGACGGGAACGGCGCTCTCGCCCGCCTCGCGCGAGCTCCTGACCGGCTGGCTGGTCGGCTGCAAGACCGGTGACGCAAGGCTGCGCGCCGGCCTTCCCGGCAATTGGCGGATCGGGGACAAGACCGGTTCGGGCGAGCACGGCACGCGCAACGACGCTGCCATCGCGTGGCCTCCGGGCCGCGCACCGCTGGTGATCACGGCCTATCTGACCCAGATGACCGCCGGCGAGGACAGGCGCAACGCCATCTTCGTTGCGATCGGCAGGGCCGTCGCGGCGGCGATCGCCGGCTGACCGCCGGACTACTCCGACCGGCGTCCCTTGCGCATCGTCGCGAGCACGATATCGGCTGCGCGCACGCTCGGCGGCTCCTTGCCGGTCGACATGACGGCATCGATGGTCCGGAAGGCCTCGACCTGCCGGCGGCGCTCGGGCGTGTGGGCGAGGATCGCGCGCAAGGCGCCGGCGAGGTTCTCGGCCGTGCAGTCCTCCTGCAGGAACTCCGGGATCACCTCCTCGCCGATGACGAGATTGGCGAGGATCACCGACTGCACCTTGATCGCGCGGCGCAGGATGAAGGCCTCGAGCCCGCCGACCTTGTAGGCCGTCACCATCGGCACGCCCGAGATCGCAAGCTCGAGCGTCACGGTGCCGGATTTGGCGAGGGCTGCGCGCGCGCTCCGGAAGGCTGCGCGCTTCTCGGTCTCGCCCATCACGATGGCGGGCTTGATCGGCCAGTCCGCGACGCCCTCACGCACGGTGTCCATGAGGTGCGGCATGGTCGGCAGCATCAGCTCGAAGGTCACGCCTTGCGCGTGCAACTGCCCGAGCGCCGCGCCGAACACGGCCAGATGATGCCGGACCTCGCTGCGGCGGCTGCCGGGCAGCACCAATAGCACCGGCGGGTCGCTGTCGCGGCGCGCCTGCTCGGCCGCATTGGGCCGCAGGCTCGCGAGCTGCTCGGTCAGGGGATGGCCGACATAGCTGCAGGGCGGCCCGGCCAGCCGCTGATAGGCCGCCGGCTCGAACGGCAGCAGCGCCAGCACATGGTCGACATAGCGGCGCATGGCGCGCGCGCGGCCCTGCCGCCAGGCCCAGACCGACGGCGAGACATAGTCGACGATCGGAATGGAGGGATCGCGCGCGCGAACGCGGCGGGCGACCCGATGGGTGAAATCGGGACTGTCGATGATCACGAGCACATCGGGGCTGGCCGCAAGCGCAGCCTCGGTGGTCTGCCTGATCAGCCGCAGGATCTTCGGCAGCTGCTTGACCACCGCGGCGAGGCCGACGATCGACAGCTCCTCGATCGGAAACAGCGTGGCGAGGCCTTCCCTCGCCATGGCGCGACCGCCGACCCCTTCGAACACCACCGCATCGCCCAGGCGCTGCCGCAGCACCTTCATCAGCGCAGCGCCCAGCCGGTCGCCGGATTCTTCGGTGGCGATCAGGAATATCCGCCGCCCGACCCGCCCTGTCATGCGTGCCATCACGCCGGCACGCCCGTAACGAACAGGCCGGCCTTGTCGGCCATGTCGATCATCGCCTGCGGATCGGCCAGCAGGGTGCTGCCCGCGACCACGGCAATGCCGGCAAGCTTTGCCCTGGCTGCGCCCTCGACGGTGCGCGGGCCGATGGTCGGCAGGTCGAAGCGCAGATCCTGGCCGCGCTTGGGCGCCTTCACCAGCACGCCGCGGCTCTCCCTGGCGCGGATGCGGCGCTGCTCGCGCAGGCTCGCGATCCGCGCGAGCAGCCCGTCGGTGCCCTCGATGTCCTCCACGCCGACGACGTGGCGATCGATCACGACCACCGCCTGCCCGATGTCGAACGGGCCGAGCGCGGCGAGCACCTCGCGTGCAAGCGCGACATCGGCACTCGCGTCCGCATCGGGTGCCGTGCGGGTGAGGCAGCCCTCGGGCGTGAGCAGGTCGGGTGCAATGTCCTTGATGCCCACCATGCGAAAGCCGTCGCGTTCGAGGATCCGGCCGATGCCGGATAGCAGATGGTCGTCGCCGCCGCGGAACGATGTCCACACCTCGCCCAGCACGCGCAGCGTCCCCCAATCGAGGCGGATTTCGGAGAGCGCAGGTCGCGCCAGCGTGCCGATGAAGATGAGATCGCGGCAACCTTCGCTGCGGAACAATCGTTTGGCGCGCCCGAGCTGGCCGACCGAAATCCAGTGATGGCGAAAGCGGTCGAGCCGTTCGGAATCGCAGGCGCCGCGCAACGCAAACAGCACGGGCGCGATGCCGCGCTGTTGCAGCGAGTCGGCAACCGCAAACGGCATCACCCCGCCGCCCGCGATGACGCCGACCGGCGAAGAGACCTGCTCGGCGGCGGATGCCATGCGCTAGTCCTTCGGCGTCGCGGCGGGAAGGCAGAGCGGCCGATGCTTGCCGTTCGCAATGAAGGTCAGGATGTCGGCAATCGCGGGATCCTCGCCGGCAAGCCCCTGCACGGATGCGAGCCGCTCGGCGAACACGCCGGGGCCGTGAAACAGCTTCTTGTAGAAGGCACGAACGGTTGCGAGCCGCTCGCGGGTGAATTTGCGCCGCTTCATGCCGATGACGTTGAGGCCTTCGAGCACGGCATACTGGCCGTTGACGAGGCCGTACGGGATGATGTCGTCGCGCACGCCGCAGACGCCGCCGACCATGACCTGCGAGCCGATCCGGGTGAACTGGTGCACGGCGGAGAGGCCGCCGATATAGACCTGGTCGCCGATCTCGCAATGGCCGCCGAGCGTCGCTGAAGTTGCGAAGATGACGTTGTTGCCGACCATGCAGTCATGACCGACATGGCTGTTGTTCATGAAGAACCCGGCATTGCCGACGCGCGTCAACCCGCCGCCCTTGATGGTGCCGACATTCATGGTCACGCCTTCGCGAATGGTGCAGCCGGACCCGATCTCAAGCCGCGTCGGCTCACCACGATAGCTGAGATCCTGCGGCGGCCCGCCGAGGCCTGCGAACGGCGAGATCACGCAATCATCGCCGATCGTGGTGTGGCCCATCACCGAGACGTGGCCGACCAGCTTGCAGTTCTTGCCGATCACGACATGCGGCCCGATCATGCAGTACGGCCCGATCGCAGTGCCCTCGCCGATCACGGCGCCATCCTCAACGCGTGCGGTCGGATCGATTGTGCTCATCGACGAAGTCACCCCAGCCTGTCCCGATTTCGTTTGATTTTCCGGTGGTTAGCCTGCGGACTCAACCCTGTCCAGTGACAGATGATTACGCCGTGTTGCGACGAGGCGCGGCCCGTTTTTGATCGAAGCAAGGCGGCGTATAGTCCCTGAGGTGCTCGCGACAGCGAGCCTCGAAGGGCGACGGCCCGGCTGTCGCAGCGAAGCCGATTCATCCTTCGAGGCCTCCGCTTCGCTCCGGCGCCTCAGGATGACGGGTCGAAAAATCTCGCGCGTCTCGGGAGAAATGGGCCGCGGCAATCAATCCGTCAGCATGGCTCCGACATCGGCTTCCGCGACCACCGCGCCGTTGACCCTGGCGTCGCCGTGAAACCACCACATGGTCTTGCGGCGGCCGATGGAGCGCATGTGATACTCGACGGTGTCGCCGGGCATCACGGGCTTCCTGAATTTGCACTTGTCGATGGTCAGGAAGTAGACCGCGCGCGGCTTCTCGGTGCCCTCGACCGACTTGATGCCGATGACGCCGGCGGTCTGCGCCATCGCCTCGATCATCATCACGCCGGGATAGACCGGACGCTCGGGGAAATGGCCGAGAAAGCACGGCTCGTTGAAGGTGACGTTCTTGATGCCGATGCCGGAGTAATCGGCGCGGATGTTGATGACCTTGTCGATCAGAAGCATCGGATAGCGGTGCGGAAGGGTCTTGAGGATGTCGTTGATATCGACCATCTCGAACCTGATCGGTGACTCCTCCATCACTCCCGCCCCTCGTCTTTCGCCGGATTCGTCTTCGTTTCCTGGGCGCCGTCGCGCACCAGCCGCTCCACTGCCAGAATCTCCCGGAACCATTGCTTGGTCGGCTTGGCGAAATGCCCGCCCCAGCGGCCGCCCGGGGGGATGTCGTCCTTGACCGCGCTCATCGCCGTGACCTGAGCCCCGTCGCCGATCTTCAGATGGTTGTTGATCCCGACCTTCGCCCCCAGCGCCACATTGTCACCGATGGTCAGGCTGCCTGCGAGGCCGATCTGGGCTGCCAGCAGGCAACGCCGGCCGATGGTGACATTGTGGCCGATCTGGACCTGGTTGTCGATTTTGGTGCCTTCGCCGATGACCGTGTCGCGCAGGCTGCCGCGGTCGATGGTGGTGCCGGCGCCGATCTCCACGTCGTTCTGGATCAGGACCCGCCCGGTCTGCGGCACCTTCTGATGGCCTTCGGGGCCGAAGAAGATGAAGCCGTAGCCGTCCTGGCCGATATGGCAGCCGGGGTGAATCAGCACATTGTTGCCGATCAGGGCGCATTGGATCGAAGTATGCGCGCCCACATTGCAGTCGCGGCCTATCTTCACATTGGCGCCGATCACGGCGGCGGCGCCGACGACGGTGCCCGAGCCGATCTCGACATTGGCGCCGATCACGGCCAGCGGCTCGACAATGACGTCATCCTCCAGCCGGGCGGTGGGGTCGATGACGGCGGAGGGCGCGATCCCGACGCAACCGAACCAGGACTGCGGCCGCAGCGCATCCTGATGCAGGTCGCGGGCGATCTGGACGAAGACACGGAAGGGCTGGTTCGCGCGCAGCACGGCGACATGGGGCGGCACCCGCGCCTCGAAGCGCGGGCTGACCAGAATGGCGCCGGCTTTGGTCACGGCGAGCTGGTCGACATATTTGAGATTGTCGAAGAAGGCGAGATGCATGGGCCCCGCTTCGTCGAGCGAGGCCAGTCCTCTCACCGTCTGGTCGGCCCGCGATGGGTCGACCAAAACAGCCCCGGTCGACGCGGCGAGCTCGGCCAGCGTCGATAGCGGGGGTTCTCTGAAGAACGCGGGCTGCGCCATTCCCTCCGTCACAATTTGCGCTGCGAACCGCATGATCCGGACCGGCGCGTCGGTCCCGCCGCTCGGAAAAGATCATGCTCCATCAAAGACATCTAAAGCGCGACGCGATTCAACTCAATCGCATCGCGACTTCTCGTGCGGATCAGAAGCTGGTGCCACCGCCGAACTTGAACTGCTGGACGCGGTCGAACTGACCCTTGGTGAGCGGCACGGCGTAGTCGAAGCGCAGCGGACCGAACGGAGACGCCCAGATCAGGCCGATACCAACCGAGGAGCGGATGACCTTGCTGTCGTCATACACGAGGCCCGTACAGGTGCCGGCGCTGTAGGCCGGCGGCTGGGTCGGCGCAATACAGTTCCCCGTGCCGCCCTTCTGCGTCGCAGGCGTCGTGATTTCGCCGGTCGCAAACCATTGCGTCGGACCCTGATAGTCATAGAGACCACCGGCGTCGGCATAGACCGCGCCCTTCAGACCCACTTCCTTGGGCAGGAACCAGAACGGCATCTGCAGTTCGAACGACGCACCCCAATACTTGGTGCCGCCGATGGCGTCCTGGGTGCCGAACGGATTGATATCGCGCGGACCGATGCCGTTGGGCGCGAAGCCGCGGACCAGGTTCGGGCCCATCTGGAAGTGATCCAGCATGCGCAACTCATCGTTGCCCACCTTGTTCAGGATACCGCCCTGCAGGTGAACCAGGCCGACGATGTCGGAGACCAGCGGGGTGTAGTATTTCGCGTCGATCTGGCTCTTGAGGTAGGTGACGTCACCACCGACGCCGGCGAAGTCCTGCTTCCAGTCGATCAACAGACCGTCAGTCGGGTTCTTGTTATTGTCGAGGGTGTTGTAGTTGAGCGTATAGCCAATCGCGGAGGTGATGCTGGCGCCCTGGGAGAGCTCCTTGCGCACCGGCAGCGAAGCCTCGCCGTCGCTGTAGCACCACAATCCGATGCCGGACGTATCCGTGGCGGTCTGCCCTCCTGATGTGAACGTGCCGCCGTTGGGGGCACCTCCATTGGCAGCCACAAAGGCCGGCGACGGGTTGAAGGCGAGCAGGCCGTTATTCGAATTGTTGTTACAGTTGTCGAGGTAGTACGGCAGCGAAATCTGTTGCTGATAGATCGAGTAGCGCAGCTGCATCGACAGGTCTTCACGCAGCTGCAGGCCGAGCCGCGGGCTGAAGCCCACGGTCTTGGTGCCGTAGGCGATGTAGGAGTTCGCCATCTGCTGGCGGTAATAGGCATCGAGGCCGAGCGCGACGCGGTAATCGAGCAGATAGGGCTCGACGAACGACAGCGACAGGCCGCGGGCATACTGGCCATAGGTCACGGCGGCCTTGGCGAACAGGCCGCGGCCGAGGAAGTTGCGCTCGGAGATCGAGACCTCGGCCAGCGCCCCGTCGGTGGTCGAATAGCCGCCCGACACCGAGAAGTCGCCGGTCGACTTCTCCTCGAGATTGACGTCGAGGACCACCCGGTCGCTGGACGAGCCAGGCTCGGTGGTGATCTTCACGTCCTTGAAGTAGTCGAGGTTCTTCAGGCGCCGCTCGGCGCGGTCGACCAGCGCGCGGTTGTAGGCGTCGCCCTCGGAGATATCGAACTCGCGGCGGATCACATAGTCGCGGGTGCGGCTGTTGCCGCGAATGTTGATGCGCTCGATATAGGTGCGCGGACCCTCATCGATCGAGAACACGATCGACACGGTATGGGCGTCGAAGTTGCGGTCGCCGCGCGGATGCACCACCGCGAATGCGTAGCCGCGGCGCGAGGCCTCGATCTGCATTTCTTCGACCGACTTTTCCAGCGCCTCGGCGTTGTAGAGCGAGCCGACATACACCCGCGACATGCTGGAGAGCGTATTTGCGTCGAAGTTCGGGATGCTGGATTCGTATTTGACCGAGCCGACGCGGTATTGCTGGCCTTCCTCGATCTTGAAGGTGACGAGAAAGCCCTTCTTCTCCGGGTCGTATTCTGTCAGCGCGGCCACGACCTGCACATCGGCAAAGCCGTGCTTGAGGTAGAAGCGGCGAATCAGGTCGCGGTCGGCCTCGACGCGATCCGGATCATAGACGTCGCCATTGCCCAGGAAGCTCAGCCAATTCGACTCGCGCGTCTTGATGACGTCCCTCAGGCGGTAGGACGAATAGAAGCTGTTGCCGACGAATTCGATCGACTTGACGCCCGTCTTCACCCCTTCCTCGATGGTGAAGATGAGGTCGACGCGGTTGTTGGGCTGCTCGATGATTTCGGGCGTCACATGAACGTCATAGCGGCCCGAGCGGCGATAGATCTCGGCGATACGCTGCGCGTCCGACTGCACCATGGGACGGGAGAAGGTGCCGCGCGGCTTGGACTGGATCTCCCCGGACAGCTGCTCGTCCTTGACCTTCTTGTTGCCCTCGAAGGCGATGCGGTTGATCACGGGGTTTTCGACCACGACGACAACCAGATGGCCCCCCACCCGGTTGATCTTCACGTCCTGGAACAGGCCGGTCTCGATCAGCGCCTTCAGGCCGTCGTCGACCTGCCCGGCATCAAGCTGGCCATTCGGACCCGGCTTGAAATAGGAGCGAATGGTCTCGACCTCGACCCGCCGGTTCCCCTGGACCTCGATGCTAGCCACCGTCTGGGCAGCCGCAGGCGCGGGCACAAAAGCAGCCACCAGCGCGGCAGCTACCGGCACGGCGAACATGATCAGGGCGGCGAGTAAGCCCCCCCGCACTCGCATTCCAAACTTCATGCGCAACGCGCCCTTGTCATTCCATGCCGGATCGTAACCCCCACGACCCGACAGATTCTCTCTACCGCTCTGCTTCTAGCCAAATTCGCCCGAGGGGCAAACGCTACAAGAGGCTACAATTCCATTTTCATTCCAAGACGTTGCTGTTGGGCAACGCCACAAAAAAGCCACCTCACGATGCCGCCAGGTGCAGGATGTCGTTGTAGGTGGCAAACACCATCAACATCAGCACCAAACCGAGCCCGATTCGGAACCCCATTTCCTGCGCCCGCTCGGATAGCGGGCGGCCTCGGACCGCTTCAACCGCATAGAACAGCAGGTGCCCTCCATCGAGCAGCGGAACCGGGAACAGGTTCAATAGACCGATGGAAATCGACAGAATCGCGGCCAGCTGGATCAGACCAGGCAATCCCCCCGTCGCTGCGACCTGGCCGGATATCCGCGCGATTCCGATCGGCCCCCCGAACTGATTCGCCTGCTCATGGCCAACGAACACCCCGCCGATATAGGCGAGCGTCCGGTCGACCACGAACCAGGTTTCCTTCACCCCCAGCCACAATGCGGTGGCCGGATCGACCCGTTCGGTCAGGACATCGCCGGCCGCGGTCTGGCGGGTGATGCCGAGCACGCCAATCCGGTGCAGATTCCCAAAGGGGTCCTTAACTTCCCTTAACTCGGGGGTGCCGTCGAGTTCGACCGTCGAATCACCCCGCTTGACCACGAAGTGCAGCTTTTCGCCGGCATGGATCGAGACGATCCGCTGCATGTCGGTGAAGGTGTCGATCTTGCTGCCGTCGATCGACTGCACGATGTCGCCGACCTGGAACCCGGCAGCGGCGGCGGCGCTCCCCGCCTCGATCTTGTCGACGCGAGCCGTGGTCGAGGGCTTGCCGAAGAAGGTGAACAGGCAGGTGAAGATCACGATCGCCAGGATGAAATTGGCGATCGGGCCTGCGGCGACGATGGCTGCGCGCGGGCCGACCTTCTTGTGATGGAAGCTGCCCTGCTTCTCCTCCTCGCTCATGCTGGCGAGCGCGTCGGCCGACGGCGTCGAGGCTTCGGTGTCGTCGCCGAAAAATTTCACATAGCCGCCAAGGGGCACCGCCGAGATCTTCCAGCGGGTGCCGTGGCGGTCGTTGAAGCCGATCAGCTCCGGCCCGAAGCCGAGCGAGAAGGTCAGCACCTTGACGCCGGCACGCCGGGCGACCCAGAAATGGCCGAGCTCATGAAAGAACACGACGATCGTCAGGACAAACAAAAACGGGACGATGTAACCGATCAGACCATGGCCTAAGACATTGAAACCATGGATAAAAAATTCCGTCATGGGATTTCCCTCAAGCAGAGCCTGGGGCCCCGTCCTCAAGCCTCTAGGATGCCTTTAAGGCAATTTGAGGCAATAGGGAGGCGGCCAGATTTCGGGCGTTATGGTCAACGGCGATGGCTTCGTCGGCCGAGTGCAGCGGGGCCAGATTGCTGGACCGAACCCAGCTGTCGATGGTCGCCTCGACCAGCCGCGCAATCGCGCCGAACCTGATCTTGCCGGCAATGAAGGCGGCCACCGCGACCTCGTTTGCCGCATTGAAGACCGTGGTCGCGCCCTGTCCGGTACGTAGCGCCTCATAGGCCAGCCGCAACCCCGGAAACCGCTCGAAATCGGGCGCCTCGAAGGTGAGCTGACCGATCTTGGCCAGATCGAGCCGCGCCGACGGACCCTTGATGCGGTCCGGCCAGCCCAGGCAATGCGCAATCGGTATGCGCATGTCGGGCGCGCCGAGCTGGGCGACCACCGAGCGGTCCGAGAACTCCACCATGCCGTGGATGATGGATTGCGGGTGCACCAGCACCTCGATCTCGTCCGGCTTCAGCGAAAACAGGTAGGCGGCCTCGATTACCTCGAGGCCCTTGTTCATCATCGAGGCGGAATCGATCGTGATCTTCTGCCCCATGCTCCAGTTCGGATGCTTCAAGGCCTGCGCCAGCGTCGCCTGCTCGATGTCGGCGGCGGCCCAGGTCCGGAACGGCCCGCCCGAGGCGGTGATGATGACGCGGACCAGCTCGTCGCGGTTGCCCGACGCCAATGCCTGGAACAGGGCATTGTGCTCGGAATCCGAGGGCAGGATGCAGGCGCCCGCTTTGGCGGCCCGCTCCATGAAGAAATCGCCCGCACAGACCAGGCACTCCTTGTTGGCGAGCGCAACGGTTGCACCGCGATCGACCGCGGCAAGCGCCGGTTTCAATCCGGCGGCGCCGGACACGGCGGCCATCACCCAGTCGGCGGGGCGTGCCGCGGCCTCGATGATGGCGCTGTCCCCTGCCCCGCATTCGATGCCGGTGCCGGCGAGCGCCTCGCGCAACTCGCTCAGGCGCGCGGGATCCGCCACGGCCGCAAAGCGGGCGTTGAACTCGCGGGCGAGCTTTGCGAGCCCCTGCACATTGCTGTTGCCGGTGAGAGCCTCGACCCGGTAGCGGTCGCGCGCACCGCGCAACAGGTCCATGGTGCTGTCGCCGATCGAACCGGTCGCACCCAGCACGGTGACGCTGCGGACATTCGCAGCCGCTGGCCTGTTGTTACGCAATGGAACGGGGTTCATCGTTTCACCAAACCATAAGACCGCGGCCAATGCCATCGGCACCGTGCCGCACAAATCCGAAAATCGCAGCCAGCACAAGCACGGCAACCAGGCTGTCGAGCCGGTCCATCAGCCCGCCATGGCCGGGAATGATGTGGCTTGAGTCTTTCACCCCGAAGCGGCGTTTGACAGCGGATTCAAAGAGATCGCCGAGCTGGCCGGCGACCGAGAGCACCCCGCCGAGGATCAGCAGCGGCACCAGCCGCCCGATCCCGCTGGCGGCAAAGCCGGCCGCAACCGCGAGGCTCCCGACGAAGCCGCCGACGGCGCCGGCCCAGGTCTTGTTCGGGCTGACCCGGGGCCAAAGCTTCGGACCGCCGATGCCGCGGCCGGCGAAATAACCGCCGATATCGGTCGCCCACACCACCAGGAGCACGAAGACCAGCGCGGCGAAGCCCATCTGCTGGTCGGCGCGCAGCGACAACGCGGCGAACAGGGCGCTGCCTGCATAGAGAAATCCCGCAACCGCCCAGGGCCGGCCTTGCGCGGAGAGCGCGGCGACGGCGGCAAGTCCCGCGACCGCCGCAAGCGATGCGAGCTCGAAGCGAGCCAGCGCAAGACAGGCGCCGGTCAAGGCCAGGGCAATCGCCCCGGTTACGGCGACGCGCCTCTGGTGCAGGACGCCCACCACCATCAGCCATTCGATGAACAGACCGACCACCGCAAGCGTGACCAGCGCAGCCCACGGCACGCCGCCGACATAGGCAGCGCCGAGCACCAGCGGCACCAGCACCACGGCCGCCAGCACGCGCATCAGGAGATTGCGCGACGCAGATGCAGCCGGCTGCGCCGCCACGGCCTCGCCTTTGCTCACGATGCGGTTTTCGCCACGACGCCGCCGAACCGGCGCTCGCGTCTGGCAAATTCGGCAATCGCGCCTTCCAGCGCAGCCTTGTCGAAATCCGGCCAGTGCATGGGCACGAAGACGAGCTCGCTATAGGCCGCCTGCCACAACAGGAAATTCGACAGCCGCTGCTCGCCGGAGGTGCGGATGATGAGATCGGGATGGGGAATATCCGGCGCGTCGAGCGCGTTGCCGAGCGCCTCGGCATCGATCGTATCAGGGTTGCGCTTTCCTTCCGCGACCTCGCGCGCCAGCCGCTGGGCGGCGCGCGCGATCTCCTGGCGCGAGCCGTAATTGAAGGCGACCACGAGCGTAAGGCGATTGTTGTTGCGCGTCAGCTCCTCGGCCTCGCCGAGCAGCGCGCAAATGTCGGGCTCGAGCCCTTCACGCTCACCGATCACCCGCACCCGCACGCCGTCGCGATGCAGGCTCGCCAGATCGTTGCGGATGAAGCGGCGGAGCAGGCCGAACAGGTCGCCGATCTCGGCGGCGGGCCGCGACCAGTTTTCCGACGAGAAGGAGAAAATGGTGAGATAGCCGATGTTCAGCTCATGCGCGGCGCGCACGATGCGCCTGAGCGCGTCGACCCCGCGCCGATGGCCCTCGGCCCGCGGCAGGCCGCGCGACGCCGCCCAGCGCCCATTGCCGTCCATGATCAGGGCGACATGCAGCGGCGCATCGGCGCGATCGGCCTCCGGCGCGATCGGGGCTGCGTTGGACATCGGACGGTCCTTTAAACCGTGAGAATTTCTTTTTCCTTGGCCGCAAGCAGCTGATCGATCTCGCCGATCACCCCGTCGGTCGCCTTCTGTACGTCGGCGGCGAGGCGCTCGGAATCATCCTCGGAGATCTCGTGGCCCTTTTCGAGCTTCTTGACCAGGTCGAGGCCGTCGCGCCGGACGTGGCGGACCGCGACCTTCGCCGCTTCGGCATATTTGTGCGCCACCTTGACGAGCTCCTTGCGGCGATCCTGGTTCAATTCCGGAATGCGCAGCCGCAGCACCTGGCCTTCGGTCGCCGGCGACAGCCCGAGATTGGAATCGATGATGGCCTTCTCGACAGCCTTCACCATGGTCTTGTCCCAGACCTGCACCGAGATCATGCGCGGCTCGGGCACGCTCACGGTGGCGAGCTGGTTCAGCGGCATGTGGGTGCCGTAGGCGTCGACCTGCACCGGCTCCAGCATCGAGGCCGAGGCGCGGCCGGTGCGCAAGCCGTTCAGTTCGTGCTTGAGCGCCTGGGTCGCGCCCTGCATGCGGCGCTTCAATTCGTTGATGTCGAACTTACCCGTGGGCATAACGCTCTCCCGTCATTTCTCAAAGTTCATCCCGGCCAAAACCGGCTTGCTGTCGTCGGGCCGGGCTCTCGTCGCGTGGCGGTCGGCGCCTTTTCCGATCAGCCGGCAACGACGGTCCCGCGTCCCGTGCCGGACAGCACGGCGCCGATCGAGCCGGGCTCGGCGATCGAGAACACGATGATAGGCAGCGACGTCTCGCGGGCAAGCGCGAATGCGGTCGCATCCATCACCTTGTAGCCGCCCTCGATCGCCTCCGTATGGGTCAGGCGATCGAAACGCTTGGCAGCGGGGTCCTTCTTGGGGTCGGCGCTATAGACCCCGTCGACATTGGTGGCTTTCAGGACCGCCTGCGCGTCGATTTCGGCAGCGCGCAGCACGGCCGTGGTGTCGGTGGTGAAGAAGGGATTGCCGGTTCCACCACCCAGAACGACGATTTGGCCTTCGCCCAAGGCTTTGTGCGCCGCACTGCGGGTGAACAGATCACAAATCTCTGGCATCACGAAGGCCGAAAGCGCCTTGGCGGCGCCGCCCTGGCCCTCGATCGCTGCCTCCAGCGCCAGGCAATTCATGACGGTCGCGAGCATGCCCATGGTGTCGCCTGTGGTCCGCGACACGCCGCGCGCGGAGCCGCCACGCACCATGTTGCCGCCGCCGACCACCACCGCAATCTCGGCGCCGAGCTTCTGCGCAGCGATCAACTCGCGGGCGATGCGATCGACGGTGACCTGATCAATGCCGAAAGATTGGCTGCCAGCGAGATATTCGCCCGACAGCTTGACCACCACGCGACGATAGACCGGCTCTGCCATTCGCACTCGCCTCTGCTTGCAGGAAGCTTCCGGCGCAGGACGCCGGAAGCTCTTGGCCCGCTTACTTCTTGCCGGTGGCAGCAGCGACTTCGGCAGCGAAGTCGGATTCCTGCTTCTCGATTCCCTCACCGAGAGCATAGTTCACAAAGCCGGCGATTTTGACCGGCGCGCCGATCTTACCCTCAGCTTCCTTCACAGCCTGGGCAACGGACTTGCCGCTGTCATGGATGAAGGCCTGCTCCAGCAGACAGACTTCCTTGTAGTAGGTCTTCAGGCCGGAATCGACGATCTTCTCAATGACGTTTTCCGGCTTGCCCTGCTGGCGGTACTTGTCGGCCAGCACGTCCTTCTCGCGTTTCACGAGCTCCGGATCGAGACCGGCCGGGTCGAGCGCCAGCGGCTTCGCCGCGGCCACATGCATTGCAAGCTGGCGACCGAGAACAGCGAGTTCGTCCGCTTTGCCGCTCGACTCCAGCGCCACGATGACGCCGATCTTGCCGGCACCTTCGACAACGGCGTTGTGGACGTAGCTCGACACCACGCCCTGGGCGACCTGCAGCTCGGCTGCCCGGCGCAGCGTCATGTTCTCGCCGATGGTCGCAACCGCGTCCGCAATTGCGGTCTCCACCGTGACGCTGCCGACCTTGGCGGCCTTGATCTTCTCGACGTCGGCGCCGACGTCGAGCGCGACCTGGGCGATCATCTTGACCAGTCCCTGGAACTGCTCGTTGCGCGCGACGAAATCGGTTTCGGAATTGACCTCGACCACGACGCCCTTGGTGCCCTTGGTGAGCGCGCCGATCAGGCCGTCAGCCGCGACGCGGCCGGCCTTCTTGGCGGCTTTCGAGAGACCCTTCTTTCGCAGCCAGTCCTGCGCAGCCGTCATGTCGCCGCCGGTCTCGGTGAGAGCGGCCTTGCAATCCATCATGCCTGCGCCGGTCGACTCGCGCAGGTCCTTCACCATCGCTGCGGTGATAGTAGCCATTGCTGATTTTCCT
>Ga0070738_10002650_pt1 | contig 26422 bp, 15 predicted proteins | sample Coa_R2_2_FD_66446 | JGI IMG/M metagenome (GOLD analysis project Ga0070738, IMG submission 66446) | Surface soil microbial communities from Centralia Pennsylvania, which are recovering from an underground coalmine fire - Coalmine... | ecosystem: Environmental > Terrestrial > Soil > Unclassified ...
GTCCCGGTTCGCCGCGGCGAGCGCACCGCATCACGACGACATGCGTGTGGGCGTCCGGATAGTCATCCTTCCAGCGCTCGATCTTGTCACGGGAGCGTTCCTGTCTATCGAGCGCGGGCCGATCGACGTCCAGGAGAAGCACGTGAGCGCCGGGGATATTCACGAGGTAACTCACCAGTTTATCGCAGGGCATGCCGAAGGCTTTTTCGCCCGATGAGGAATACGTCTCGAAGAAATGCCCTTCGCTGCCAATCTTCTCGCCGCCTTCGTAGTAAAGAATCAACACATCATTTCTCAGCGTGCCCTTGCCGCTCACCGCCTTCTGCCGATCGTCTAGGAGTCCCTGCTGAAACTCGTACAGTTGATTGTTGAGGTAATGAGGAGAGACGTGAGAGCCGGTCAGCGGTCGTAAGAAATTCACTTCCTTATGAATCGCTTTTCGGAGCCGCTCCTTGACCTCATCGGGCCGCGAATACGGGCTGAGGGCGAGAACATGAAGCCGCTGGGCCGTGATCGGTTCGGCGCAGTCTACACTCCCTTCGGTGAAACCTCCGGCGTCCTGACGCGAGGCGACCAGGCTAATGCGATTGCCCGTGCGGCGGTTGAGAAGCAACAGCACGCGGAACGGCGTTTCCGTCTTGTCGCCCTCGCGCACTACATCGACCGGAATTTGCTGGAACCCGTTGACGAAGACTCGCAAGCGAAAATAATCCTCGCGCCGGTTGGCTTTCTTGTCGGCCCACAAGACGCGGCCGTGAAGCCAGACCTGGCCGGTCGCCGCTTCCGGGAAAACGAGCGTTCCCCGCTCCCGCCGCCGCGGCATCCGGGCCACTCCGTCCCGGCTCAACTCCGTTAGCTTCTCAATCTCGATCCGCAAGGGCGGCGGGACATACGTGAGGACCAGCCGCGGACTCTCCGGCAGCCGGCCGCTGATACTAACCGCCTCGACGCTCAGCCGATTGTCGTGCGGCTCCAACTCAACCTCGGTTGTTGCCGTTAGCTCGTATTTCTCTCCAACTCGACGAGCGCCGCCAGCGTCGAAGGATCGAAGCGGACTCCCATCCCGCAGCAGACGGACAGTCTCCAGCTTCCCTTCCGAGCGGATCTGGAAGCGGACCGTCACGAGCGGATTCGAGACAGCCAGGTCTTGCCGCGGCTCCAGGAATTCCGCCTCGGGCGCCGGCAGCACCGCCTCGGATCGGATCGCGAAAACGGCGGGAGAGCGGCACGCGGCTTCGGTGTTCGCAAAGTGCAGGACAATCTTTTGCTCCCGGCTGCCCGCATCGAGGGGCACGCGCAAGAGCCGTACCATCCAGCGATTCTTCTCGCCCGGTTCGAGCCGGATCTCCTTGGGAACAGACTCTTTGCCATTCACTTCGATATGCAGGGATTCGCGCTCAAGAGGCGAAGGGGATAGCACTGGCACCCTCAGATTGAGGAGAGACGTTCCGGGAACCGGCTCGTGCGCCGGCTCCCCTGTGAGGACGGGCGGACGGACGTAGCGGACCTCAACCACCTCGCTGGAGCTGGATGCTCCCCATTCATTGCTCAACTCCACCCAGATACGGCTCTCCCCTGGCCCAATCACCGCGGTTCCGATGAGAGCGCCCGACTTCTCGTCGACAACGGGAGTCTGCGATGTCTGTTTTCCGTTGATCAGAATCGCTGCCTTGTACGGCTGCGCATCAGGAGGAAGGTGCACCTCGGCACGCACGCGAATGGATTTCGTGTCCTCGCTGCCTTCAAGGACTTCTCCATCGCGCGGGGCCATGATGCTGGACACCACGGGGACCGGCGGCTGGTATTCGAGCGTTAAATGATGCTCGATCTTGTCGCTGTTCTTCGTCTGAGCTTGGAGGCGAATGTTCTGTCTTCCCGGCTTGAGAACGATGCGTTGCTCGAACGAGAACTCGGTGCGTTTGCCGGGTTCAAAACGATCGAGCCGGATTTGCCGCGTGGATTTGCCGCGGTCCCACTGCGCCTCGGTCAACGGTTCCTCCTCGGACTTGATCTGGCCGATAAGAATCACAACCGGCCGGCGGACGAGCATCGGCCGGGAGACATCCACGGCGAGTGCTTCTTCTTTCTCGGACCCCGTGACCGGCACGATCTGCCGGAACGCGATCACCGGCGGTTTGGCTTTGAAGTAATAGAACACGGAAAGCGTCTTCCGGCCTGTCTCTTGCTCCACCGCGCCGGCCGGGGCGCCACCATGAACTGCGCTCACTTCGATCTCGTTGTTGCCTGGGCGCAGCTTCAATCGATGCCTGATAGTGATTGCAGCATTTTTATCCCCTCCGCGGCTCGCAAATGTCTTAGTATAGGGCTTCTCCTGTCCCTCCTCGTGCCGGTGCAAGATAGTGACGTGGATGTTCTCGCCGTCAACTTTCGGTTTGATGTCAGCTTCCAGCGTGAAATCGGCCTGACGGACGAGATGCTGCCGGCCTGACTCTTTGATTGCCACTTCCGGCGGGAGCGGCTGGTAACGCAGGGTCAAGGTCCTGGTCGTGGGTTGCATCGAGACATCTCGCGTCCGCGCCGTGACGACAAAACTATGCTCGCCGCGCGAGAGCGTGATAGGGATTCGGAAGGAGGCTTCGCCTGGTTGGTCCAGATCAAAAGGCGCGGCCGGGCCGTTGTCGAGCCGCCAGGTCAGCGAGGACAAGGAGGAAAGAGGACGCTCGAACACGGCCGCCTTGAGATCGACACGCGGCCGGCGCACGATTCGCGCTTCTTGCCCTTGCTGGGGCAGCAAGCGGCCGTCGTCCTCGACCCACAGCCCGATGACGGGAGCCGGCAAGCGCGGCAGCTCGACTTGTCCCAGAGAACCGCGCTGGATGAGCTTATCGAGAAGGTTTTCGCGATAATAATACTTCCGATATTGGCCGGCATCGGCGAAGCGCGTCGGCGCCTTGGGATCGCCGGTGTTGAAATGCCAACCGAGGTATTTTTCCGCCTTGGGCGAGCTGGCCCCATACGGCCCGACTGGACTCCAGCCGATCCACTCGCAATCCGAGACGTTGGGGCCGCCAACCACGTACAACGAGAACAGCGGCTTTCGCTCGTCGATGCCCTGCCCGACACGAAACGAAATGTCGTCGCCACCGTCCGGATCGCCGCGGCGCAGACTGATCTCCGTACCGGGACGAAGCCGGTAAAGCGCCTCGTAGAAGCCGCGCGGCGAATCGATCCGGCGGAGCTGCTTGCTCACCATCAGGCCGACGAGGACATCCCCTCGTTTGAGCTTATCGCGGAGAGGGCTGTCACTCTCAACCTCCAGGACTTTTACCGCCTTCGCTCCCTTGTCCGCCGGTCCAACGGTGACTCCCGGCAGCCGGCCATGCTTCCCCAGAATGGTGGCGAGATCGGTCAGCGACCACACGCAAACCGTACCATCGTCCGCCGCCGAAACGAGCAGCCGGCCATCGGGGGCGAAGGCCAGCGACCGCAGACGCTCCGTGTGTCCGGTAAGCTCGCGCAGCCGCTCGCCGGATTTCGCATTGTAAAGGGCCAATCGTGGCTGTCCGTCCTTGTGAGCGGCGACTGCCAGGAGGGGCACTTTTATGGACTCGTCAGGAGGCAACAAGGTGTAGTCTGTAATTTCTTCGTCTTTGGGAATCGCTATAGTCGCAATCTTCTTATCACCATCGAAAACGAGGAGGGTTCGTTCGTCGCCGGCGAGCTTCGTCTGCCAGGAGCCGGCTTTCGGCCGTGCGGCTTGCCAATCTGTCAGATCGTCGGTCAGACGGCGTTTGCCGAAATCGAATACCCAATCGCCCTTTTGTCTGTCCGGCTGCGGTGCTTCCTCGCCGCGCTTCTTGCGAGAATTGCGGTTGAGCAGCAGGCCAAGATCCTTGCCGCGGCGGATGAACGAGGCATGGCGGAAAAGGACCGCGTCTCCGCGGAGAATCTGCGGCGCGGGCTGCTTATCACCAAGCAGGCCGCCCAGAGGATACACATGAATGCTATGGTCCGAATTGCCGGCCACGGCCAAATGCTTCCCGCGAAGCGATGCCGCCACGGGCGCCTGACGGACGACGGCGTCCCGCCACAGCAGCACGTCGCGGACGATGCGGAATTTCTCATCGGTCAGGTCCGCGATTCGCAGGCGATACTGATGGGGCGAACCTTTTTGACCCGGCACCAACACAAGGATGGCCGCGAGGTCGGCAGCGCCGTCGCCCTCGCGCGACAATGGCGCGAGCGCCCGGGCAAAGCCGTCGCCAAGAACTCCCCATCGATCCTGCTGCGGCTGGCCCTCGGCCGGCACCGACCAGCGGGCGAGATGCCATTGTTTCGAGGTCAGATCATAGCCCGCGGTCAGAAGTCGGCCATCGCCCAGATGCGCCACGGTCAGATTGTTGCGGAGATCCTCCACTTCCTGCACGCGGGCTGGATCGCGGCCCGGCTCCCAAAGGCGAAGGTTGCCGTCGTACAGAGCCAGCGCAGCCCGCATCGCGCCGGCGTCGCCATCGTTTTTCCAGAGGGCCACGCCGGGCAATCGACTGCCCAGCTTCTTGCTGGGCAGCCCGGACAGGACGGCGATGGATTCGCCCTTGTCCACATCCCATAGGCGAGTCGTCAACTGCGTCTCGACTGGGTTTTCCTTCTTCTCCTCCACGGCCACCGACAGGAGCGGGGGGACGGCCTTGCCTCGCTGCGGGCCGAACGTCAGGGCCGTGACGTGCCCAAGGTGGCCGCGCAGCAGTCGGACGCCGCGGTCGCGGGTGTTGAACAGATAGATGGTCCCGATGTCGCGGAACATGCGGGAATCGCGCACGCCGAAGGCCGGGACGATAAAGCCGAGCTGGCCAAACCCCGCGATTTGCCGGGCCATGCCGTTCCCCGCGGCGGCCAGCCACTCGCCATCCGGCGACAGCGCCAGGGCATTGATCGCACCGTTGAGTCCAGGTCCGATGGGGACTCGAAATGCGGTGGGGCTGAGTTGAAATTCCCCCTTGTCGTTCTGCGTCCAAACGCGAATCACTTTGTCCCATCCCCCGGCGTAGAGGGACTTGCCGTCGGGGCTGAACGCCAGCGCCGTGACAAAAGCAGCCGGCCCGCCCGGATCGACGCGCAAGAGAGGCTCCTTGTCTGCCGGAGGCGACTCGTCTTCGGCAGCCGGAGCCACCGTCCCTGCCAACAGCAACAGCGAGACAAAGAGGAAGATGAGGCATGTGCGGGGCATTCTCGCATTCTCCTCTCAGTTGGGGAAAACTCTGCTTAGTTTGACACCCGCCCGCAGCGCAAGCAAGAGGGAGCGGGGTTGCGTTAGCGCCCCGAATGCCTCTCTCGGGGCGCTGACGCAACCCCGCTCGCCGGGTTGAAAAAATGGACGACGGGGTTACCTCGGCGTTATTTTCCTAGATTGCGGATTATTCCATCACCTGCCCCGACGCGATCGGCTTCCGAGTTGCAGCTTTCGCCCCTCGTGTTACAATCCAAACAATAATGGTGTACGTCTGGGCCGTCCCTCGTTGCGGCTTGCTCGCGGGCCGAGATTCATAACGCGATTCAGCCTGGGGATGAGGGAAAGCAATTTCAAAACGGAGCGATCTCCATCATCGCCCTCGGTGTGAGGCAGAGCTTCCATGCCAGTGCCCGAAGATATAGAGGCTCCGTTGCCGACAATTCCGACGCTGCCTCCCTTGCTCCAGCTGGCCGACCGTCTGGAGCAGGCCTGGCGCGCGACCTCCACGGCCAAGCCTCCTCCCGATTTGGCTCCCTTCCTTCCGCCTCCCGGCGACTTCCTCCGGCTGGCTGCTCTGCAAGAGCTGGTTCGCGTCGATCTGGACATGCGCTGGCGGAGGGGCATGCCGACCTTGCTGGAGTTCTACGTCCATCAATTTCCGGAACTGGGCGGGACCGCCTCGCTTCCGGTGGAGCTGATCTATCAAGAATACCGTGTCCGCTGGCAACACGGCGATCGCCCGCTTCTGGCCGATTATCAACAACGGTTCCCCACTCAGTATCCGCGCTTGCTTGCGGCGGCCAAGGTAGTAGCAGACCGCGCGGAGGCACATGCCGGCGCGCCCAACCTTACCGCGAACACGCCGCCAAAGACGCTGACTCCATCCGATAGCGCCGACTCCGTGGTCTCGGAGCCGCAAGCATCCGATCAGGACGAAGTGGTGAAATCGCCGCCGCATTCGGGGAATAAGACCGGAGAAATCCTCCAGCCTCCCATCGATTCAACGGGCGATCAGAAGAACGTCGTGCCGTTGGCCGGCGGCTACCGCCTGCTCAAGCGCCTCGGCTCGGGCGCCCTGGGCGAAGTGTGGAAGGCCGAGGCGCCGGGCGGCGTTGAGGTGGCCGTCAAGCGTCTGTCGCGGTCCTTGGAAGCCCACGAGGCGCAGTATGAGCTGCGCTCGCTGGAGCATGTCAAACGACTCCGCCATAACCATTTGATGCCGATTCACGCCTTTTGGGTCCACAAAAGCCGGCTCTATGTGGCCATGGAGTTGGCCGACGGCAGCCTCACCGACCGGGCAGAGCACTACCAAAAGCAAGGGCAGCCGGGCATCCCGCGAGACGAGCTGCTCCGTTATCTGCGCGAGGCCGCCGAGGCGCTGGACTTTCTTCACGCCGAGGGGATTCACCACCGCGACATCAAGCCGGCCAACATTCTCTTGCTCAAGGGCCACGTCAAGGTGGCCGACTTTGGCTTGGCGCGCCCACTGCGCGATACGGACAGCATGGTCAACGCCACCTTCTGCGGCACCCCCACGTACATGCCTCCGGAAGTGTGGGAGAACAAATTCAGCATCCACAGCGATCAATGGAGCCTCGCCATCAGCTACCTGGAGCTGCGGCTCAATCGCCGCGTCTTCAAGGGCCGGACCATCCCTTCGCTGATGAACGAGATCCGCAATGCGCAAATTGATTTGACGCCGCTGGAGCCGGCCGAGCAGCGCGTGCTCCGCAAGGCGCTCAACCCCAATCCGCGCCAGCGCTATGCCAGCTGCACGGCGTTCGTCCAGGCGCTCGAAGCGGTCTTCCATCCCGCCGCGCCGCCGCCGCGGCGCTGGCTGACGGCCGTCATCGCTCTTTTCGCTTGCCTGGCCGCGGGAGGATTGCTCGTCTCTCTCTTCCTCCTCTTCTGGGGACATCCCCGCATCCTGTCGCCTGAAATGAAATCCGTGCAGGTGGACACCGGCCGCTCGCAAGTTCTCATCATCCCGATCCAGCGTGAGAACTTTGGGGGACCGGCTCGGCTCTTTCCCGAAGAAGAGCTGCCGATGGTGCATATCCAGGCGGAATTGCCCGAAGGGGGAGATTGCGTCAACGTTTCGATACGTGTCGAGGACGAGGCAAAACCCAGCACGCAACGAGTCCATTTGCAAACGGATAATGAAAAGCTGGACGTGAAAATCGAATTTGGCTTGACCATCCTTTATCTACCGAAAGATTTCGAGGCGATGGGTCCGGAGACGGAAGAAGACGACAGCGGTGTGAAATACTACAAGCAGATTCGCCGCCCCTTGACCGGGAAGTCTCCCGTCGAGTTCGTGCTGGTGCCTCACAAGAAGCAATACTGGCGCGCGGACGCCGGCGGGCATGACAATCCTTCCACGTTTTACATCTCCCGCTTCAAGATCAGCTGGGAGCAATTCCGTTTCTTCGCGGAGCAGAATCCCGACAAAGTACGGAATGAGAATTGGAAGAAACACGCGGACGATGACCGCGCACCGGTTCGAGATGTGGCCGTCACGGATGCGAACGCCTTCGCGGAGTGGCTGGGCGGCCGGCTCCCTTCGTGCGTACAGTGGGACAAGGCTGCCGGGCGCTATCATCCAGACCGCGGCGAAGGTCCATACCAGGGACAATGGGACGACGAGAACAAACTCCGAATAGCGGTCCGACTCAAGAAACCTCTCCCCAACGGCTCCCCTGGAACCGAGGACGACATCAGCGTGTACGGCTGCCGCGACATGGCTGGCAATGGTTCCGAGTGGACGGACGACACGCGAAGAGGGAACAAAGTGCATCTGATGCACGGCTTTGGCGTATTCGATGAGAATGTGAATCTCCGCGGCTGGAGCTTTCTGGACGAGAAACCTCCCAGCTACGCGAGAATAGACGAAGACGAGCGCGAACGGTCCATCCGCAGCGAAGGGTTCGAGCAAACCGCTAAAGATCTCAGCTTCCGCGTGGTGCTGAAGCCGAATCGCTAACGCTTTTATCCACGTCCAAAACCTTTCCTTTCTCCGCCGATCGTCGAGATATGGCACGCTGCTTGCGGGAATATCCTCCTAAAGACATCCTTCAGACCACCATACACAGGAAGGAAAGGGGGAGGACCATGCAAGTGAGAGAAGTTATGACTGGCGACGTCGAATGCGCGCGTCCCAGCGCCTCCATCCAGGAAGCGGCGCGAAAGATGCGGGATTTGGACGTGGGACCCTTGCCCGTCTGCGGCGAGAACGATCGGCTGGTGGGCATGATTACCGATCGTGACATCGTGATCCGCGCCATCGCCGAGGGGCTTGATCCGAAATCGACCCGAATCCAAGACATCATGACGCCGGACGTCGTTTACTGTTTCGAGGATCAAGATCTCGAAGAAGCGGCCCAGTTGATGAAAGAGAGCCAGATCCGCCGGCTGGTAGTGCTCAACCACGACAAACAGTTGACGGGCATCGTCTCCTTGGGCGACCTGGCGGTGAAGACCGGCGATGAGAGTTTGAGCGGCGAAACGCTCGGACACGTCTCCGAGCCGGCCTTGCCCATGCGGTAGAGGGATCTTCCCATGAATACAACGACGGCAACCACAACCCTCGAAGAGTCGGTTCGCGTGAAGGCTGGCCCGGCAGCACTGGAGGGGAACCTCGGAGTGCCGAAGGGGGCGAGCGGCGTGGTGCTGTTCGCCCACGGCTCCGGCAGCGGCCGGCACAGTCCGCGCAATCGCTTCGTCGCCGGCCAGCTCCGCGACGCCGGCCTGGCCACCTTGCTTATCGATCTGCTCACCGAGGATGAAGAGGCCGCGGATCGATACACGGGCCATCTACGTTTCGACATTGGTCTACTTGCAGACCGATTGATCGGTGCTACCGACTGGCTGGCCGAAGACGCGCGGACGGCCAGTCTGCCGGTAGGCTACTTCGGCGCCAGCACCGGGGGCGGGGCCGCCCTCGTGGCCGCGGCGCGCCGGCCGGATCGGGTCCGGGCAGTCGTTTCCCGCGGGGGACGGCCCGATTTGGCCGACGATGCGTTGCCGGCGGTCAAATCCCCGACGCTGCTCATCGTCGGCGGCGATGATAAGCCGGTCATTGATCTAAACCAAGAGGCGCTGGCCCAGCTCGGCGCACCCCAGAAACACCTAGAGATCGTGCCCGGAGCGACGCACTTGTTCGAGGAACCGGGAAAATTGGAAGAAGTAGCCCGCCTCGCGGCCGAATGGTTCACGCGCTATCTCTGCTCGCCAGAGCGTAGGTTGTAGAGCCGCGACCGTAAGGGAGCGGTGTTGCCTCCCGCTCCCTTACGGTCGCGGCTCTACAACCGCTGCGGGCGCGGCTCGGAAAACTCCGGATAGCCATCACTGCCCTTCGGGCCCTTTCTTACCGCCCGGTTTGCCCTCCAATTCGTGGAGTTCGCGAATCCACATATTGCGAAAACGGACGGGATTGCCGTGGTACATCAGCACCAACGGCTCCTTGTCCGCGTGCTTGCTGTACGCCGCTTCACGCTCGTAGAAGGTGTTCCCTTTAATCTCGGTATGGTTCTGCACCACCACGCCGTTGTGCAGCACCGTCACATAGGCCGGTTTGCGGAGCTTCCCCTCCTGATCGAATCGCGGGGCCGTGAAGATGATGTCGTAGCTCTGCCATTCGCCGGGCTTGCGCGAGGCGTTGACCATCGGTGGCTTCTGGTTGTACACCGACGCGCACTGGCCTTCGGGATAGGTCTTGTTCTGATACGAGTCGAGCACCTGGATCTCGTAGCGAGCGCCCATCAAGCCGATGCCATTATTGCCGCGTCCTTGACCGCTTCCCTTTACCACTTTGGGAGTAGCAAATTCCAGATGGAGCTGGCAATCACCGAAAGCCTGTTTGGTATGGAGGGGGCCTTTGACGGTGAATCCGCCGTCCTCATCCACTTTCCAGTTCGTGGCGCCTTCCCAGGCGTCGAAGTTCTTGCCCTCAAAAAGCACGATGGCATCGGAAGGCGCCTTGTTGTCCTCGCCCGGCGTCACCACCGGAGGCTCCGGCCAGATGATGCCGTGCAGCCACCTCTGCCCCAGCGTCGGACCAACGATCCCCACCACTCCGAAAACGATTGCCATGCCCACAAGCCGCTTTCGCATCGCATTTGCTCCCTTGATCACCCACTTCTCGATTCTTGCGGCCAACCCGCAACGCCGGCGAGGCAACGTACCCCGATCCCCCCGCGCGGAGTATAAACTAGCCCGCCACCCCCCAAGGGGCCAGATTCCGCTCCCGCCGCGCCGCTCCTCATCGGTCGAAACGTGAGAATCAGACCCGTCAGGTAGGCGATCGCCCCGACGACTGCCGGCGCGAGATGGACGGCATCGTTATAACCAACAGCGGGATGAACGCCGATGGCGGTCCCAAAGCCAATGGTGCCGACCAAGGCCAGCACCCACCACAGGCTCCGCGACGGCTTGCCGCACCACACGCACGCAAGCAGGGCCGCGCCGCAACTGCACACGGCCCCGCCGAAGCCGGCACGGTCATGAGCAATCAGCGGAACCAGCCGCGGATTAAGAGCGTGCAATGACTCGACCTCCAGGCCCATGTACGCCAGATCCTGCGGCACGAACACGCACGTCATGCCCACCATCAGGATTGTGAATCCCCCCACCACCAGTCCGACCGCGGTTGCCAGCAAGCATGCCCGTCCCAGCCCGGCCGGCGAACGGTAGGACCAGCGCACCGACGGTTGCAGCAAACAGCGTATGCCCTCTCGTTTATCGCGCATACGGGACCGAGTGGCCAGGCCGAGCAGAAAGCAGAGCAAGAGAGCAAGCGTCGCCAGCCCATGCCAGCTATCGAGATAGCCATAACCGAGGTAGGCGAAGAAGCTGCCAAAGCCGATGGACCCGGAGAGCAGCAATGCCCACCACGCCCACGCCTGGCCGCGCCGCAGGGGTGATTCCGCCAGCCACAGATAAAGTAGCCCCGTGGCGATCACGGCCCCGCCGAAGGAGACACGATCGTGAATCATGAAATGAACAATGCGGCAACCGTGCAGAGCACACAAATCGCGGGCCGACATGCCCAGGAAACGCTCATCATGGGGCAAGAAGCGTCCGGCAACGCCCAGCGCGATGGCGAACACGCCCGAGAGAATGAGGCATAGCGCGGAAAGCCTGACGAAGAAACGCGATGGATTCGCGGACATCGGAGCGAAGTTCATGGCGGAAGCTCCCCGACGGTTTATTTTGGTTCTCGATACAATCCGAGGGTGACGAATCACCCTTTATCGAGTACCGTAAAGCCCCGTCGAGGATAACCACACTTCGGTTTCGCCGCCCCCGGTTCGCGGACGGAGATAGTATCGTCGAGTGTACATTCTGATTCTGGATGGCTTCATGAATCGAGTCACAGGCCAAAAGGGACTTGGTCACATCGCCAGGTCAGCCACCCCTGTTGGCAATGTGCTGCGGTCGCTCAAACGATTGCTCTGCGGACAGTTACGGCGAAGTGGGCGGACCAGTTTGCCAACCTGCCGCCTCTCACCGCTGCCCTGTCATCCAGTGTCAAATAGCGATAACACTGCCTCTGCGACATATGTATTCGTTCACGCCTCGGCGTAGGATTTCCCTTCAATGGAGACTTCTACTCATTCCTATGGCGGCTCGGTACGAAACCCATCCAGACTTCCGAGGAAGGTTCGCAGTTCCCTCTGCCAGCCATGTCCCAAACGCATTACGGGATTGTTGTCCACGGGTCGCTCCCTTGGACGCTCCTTTGAAGCGTGAACTGCCCAGATGTCATCACATCCACCCATCGGATCAACCAGAAACGTAAGATAAAGTCGCACTCCTTGCGGCGACCACGCCGACTCGATGACCCAGAACTCAGCAGCCCACCATTCGTCCTCGAATGGTAGTTCGATCTCCGCCATCTCCCAACCGTAAGTCGGAAGTCGCCGCCGCAACTCATCCGCTTGGCTTTTCGTTGTTTGTGGTAACATCTTCACTTGATGACAGAGGCGTGCTTCAATTTCCTATTTCCGCCAAGGCCAGGTATCGAACACGCCGCTGTCATTTCCCAGACCAATCATGTGGCCTGTGAAGTAAACAAGCTCAGCCTCACGATGCTTGCTAAAGTCGAACTTGTCAAGCCACGAGTTAATGTCATCCCAATCTCGCGCCATGTTCAGACCAAGTTCAATCAATTCTCCTCGCTCTCCCTCTGTCATCCTTTTCTCCAGGTAATCGAGGATTCGATTGTCGAACTGAAGGCCGCCATATTTCTCGGCCGGCGCAGCCAAGTACCGCAGATGTTCCGGAAGCTTCGACCAATCGAGAGGTCTTTTTCTGGGCATATTTCTATATCTCACAAGCAAGAAGAAGTGACGCGCCTCCAAAAATTAAGTCGAATCGCGAATCCTCAAGGATGACAAAGGGATTGAATTCCTCTCGGTCCCAAACTCCGTTTGGGAACCAAAAGAAACTGAGACATTGCCTGACACCCAATTGACATCAATGGCGTCACACTCCTACTTGCCCATCCTCGCCCGGAAATCACCCTTGCGCTCTCCCGGCTCCACTTGCCACCCCGGAGTCAACTGAATCTCCCAGCCCTCCCCACGAAGCGGCCGGGCTTTCGGTTCCTTCGGCGCCGTCACGTAAACCTTCTTGAAATCCGCGGTTATCACTGCGCCCTTTGAAGCCGTGAGCGTTCCCCATTCGTCCACGATGCGAAGGGACGGATAAACCATCCCGACACCTTCCAGGGGTTGGATAGACCGCGGATCGAAAGAGACCTGGAGCTTCTGGAGCGGAAGGACCAGCACCGGACCATCGACGAAGCGAGCACGGTACTCCGCAATGAGCTTCTGCCGCTCCCGGTCTCGTTCCTTCTCCGCCGCCAAAAGCTTCTCCCCTTCGTAACGCTTGGCCCGGTCCTGAAGAACCTTCGCCTCAAGCGCCGGCAAGCGGACGGCCAGCGTCTTTGCCAGATCGGCGTCGGCCTTGAGGGTCTTTCGCCAATCGGCAGCTTGGGAATCAAGAAGAACGCCGTAGGCCGGCCCGGAGAGGTAGGCAAAGGACCGCACGAACGTGGGCATCGTCTGGGGCCGCTCTTCCAATTTTTTGACCACGTAGGCAGCCTGGTCCGTATCACTCATGCCGGAGAGTTTTACGCCCGTGTACTCAGCTAACCCCTCGTGCATTTCGAGCAAGCGTTCCTCCTTGGCGGCGTCCTTACAGAGCTTGTGCCGGTAAGCCCGAAAGAGCAGGGCATCTTCCACGGCAGCCCGACGATTCTCCCCGCGCTCGGCAAGGGCCTTGCCGAGGGCGCGCCATTCGAGCTGGAGCCAGTAGCGTCCGTTCAGCGTGTCCAGGTGCGCGTTGATTGGTCCGGCAGGAGGAAACCCCAGCTGGTCTTGTATGCGATGCCACGATTCGTGCATGAGAAGCACACGGCGGTCCTGTGTGTCCTTGGGTAGGGGCCAGAGCACCATGATCCACCGCACCCCGGCCCACCGGATCGTCGTGTTGGCAACGGTGAGGGTGGCGGGCAATTCACCAACAAACAGCGAGCCTTCCTTCCGTAGACGGCCCTCGGCATCGGCTTGGTTGGCTACCATGCGCCTTGCCTTCCGATCGACAAACAAGAGGGGGCCATTGAGAGGGCGTCCCCAGACTCGGCCGCCATCTTGCTTCCAGAGGTTCTCGGCTTCCTCGAAATACTGCTTGGCCAAACGAAGATCGATCGACTCTTCAGCCCGAATTCCACTGAAACTCCCAACAAGGGCCGCCACGATAAGAAAAACTCTTCCCCAACGCCAATTCATGCGAACACTCCCGGTTATGATTCCATCATCGCTGCCGCCCGGCCCGCGCACACGCCATCCGCCAGCCAGAGACTCGATCGCCACGCCTTCGCGCCACGATAACAGCAACGCCGCTGCGCGGAAATCCGAAATCCGAAACAATAGGTTTCGGTGGATTGGACATTCTGATTTTGTTTTTCCTTCGGATTTCGAGTTTCGGATTTTGGATTTTTACAAAAACATTGGAATGGGATTTAGCTCGTCTTCGGCCAGCGATCGCGGCAGCCAGCCCAGACGCACGGGAACATCGTACAATCGGCCCGGTGCGAACCGCGCCCAAAAGTGCCGCAGGCCGGGTACGATCACCTTGGCAACCGGCAGACCGATCTCCGCCCGCGTCTGATCGAGCACCAGCATCTCCATCCCTTGCCGCTCCACCAGCACCTGGCAGGCCCGCACATCCTCGGTCACGTCGTCGCTCCATGTTCGCGCATAGGCCGAAGCCCTTCGCGGCAAAACGGCCTCGTCGGGCAACAAATACGGCTGGTTCGCCACCGTCGCCGTGCGCAGCCAGTGGACCGTCTCTTGATCCGTGACATGCTCGGCCAATACCTCGCGGTCCGGCTCTTGCAAGAGCGAGGACAACATCTGGTTCATCTCGGTGACGGCACGCAAGAGAGCGATGTGCGCATCCAGGTGTGCACCGAAACCCAGCACAATGCGCTCCTCGGCTCCTGCGAGGTAGCGGCAGACCGCGGTAAACACCGGCACGTTCAGATCGGAGGTCAAATCGAGCACCCACATCTCCCGCCCGCGCCCGTGCAGAAACTCCTGGAGCGTGCCCAGGTACGGATCGGTGAAACTATCCAGATCGACGCCCGGCCGGCGCACCCGGCTATACCACCACAAAGCGACGCTGTCACGTTCGACCAGCTCGAAGAAGCCTTGCAAAATCGCCTCTTCAAGTGTGTTACCGGCGGCGTTGCCATTCGAGCAGGCGACACAGAACGGTTCGTGATCCGGATAGGGATAGTTAAAGTAGCAAAATGCCGTGGGCAGATAGCGCGACTCGCGCCGCGTCAACGACCATACCGGCGTCCACTCGGTTTCCATTTCGGGATCGAACGGCCGGGGCACATAGTTGTAAGTAGACTTGCGGTTGTTCCAGGCGTCGCGTTCGCGGTATTGCCGTTCGCTGAAAAGCATGCACTCGTTGGGGGGCAAAGCGGCTTCGCCCAAATCGCGGAGGCGCGCCCGGCGGCGCGGCTCATCGCCGCGGAAGACACCGGAATATCGCTCCAGTCCTTCACAGAGTCCACTGGCCCGCGCTTGCACATCACTGACGCCCTTGCCGGAACTCATGTTGCGCAGGTCGCCGCGCAGGTGATCGAGACTGCGATGGCGGCGAGCAAGGTTGGTGCCGGCGAGATAGACGTGCATCGCGCCGTCGTTGCTCACGCCCACGCGCTCCAACATGCTCACGGCACCGGTAATGGGGCTGACGTGCCGGCCATAGCGTTCCAGCGTCTCCTCCGGCGCGACGACACGATGCCCACCGTCCTGCGTGAATGTCTTGGGCCGGTTTTGCAAAATCAACGGCCGCGCCTCTCCATCGATGATCGTTTCCCGCGCGCCGCAGGCCGGGCAGTACGGTAGACGAATCAGCATATGCGATTGCATCTTCCATGCGGCCACGTCGAACGTCTGGATGGTACCTTCGAGGGACGGCAGTTCGCCGCGGGCGATCCACACCGCGACCGCCTGCGCCGCCAGGCTCCAGGCGATGTGCAGCGTGGCCGCCGTGTGCGCCGGGTCGTCGGCGAGCTGGCTGCCGGTCTTCGCGTTCACGTAGGCGGCAACAGGGTGATTCGCGCGCAACCGCTGGGCCAGGCACTCCCAGCAGCCGGTGACACCGGGACGGAACAGCGGGCCGATCCACAGCTGTCGGCCCACGGGGCGAATCAACAGCCAGGGCCGTCCGCTCCGCAATGCCTCGGTGTTAAACGCTTGCAATTCCTCGCGCAGATACGTGTCGGCCGCGACCACGCCGAAGGGACCATCTTCTTCGACGCGGACACGCAGCGCCCGCAACAAGTCGGCGAGAGGCGCCGTCTCAACGCCGAAGGCTTGCAACGTCACCGGCGTTTCCGCCAGCCGCCTCTCTACCGTCGCCGGCTCCACCTGATGCGCCGACCACCAGGCCGCCTCGGCCGGCGGCAGTGAGGATTCCTTCTCGCACAGGTAGCCCTTCTTCTCGAGCTGGCCCAGGACAAAATAGACCTCGGCGGGCGAAATTTGCGCACGAAGTTGGTCGCCAATCTGCTCGACCGAACGGCCATCAACGCACGGCACCACCTGTTCGTAGAGCCGGCCGCGCAGGAGCGATTGCCGGGCGTCGGAGAGCACGAAGACGCCCTCGCCGGGAACAACCTGGACGCGCAAATGCGGTTTGAATCGCGGTTGGTTCAGCATGATTAGCGGTTCACCAGCCCGCAGCGCAAGCAAGGATTGTTTTCTGGTTCCCAAACTCTGTTTGGGAACGAGGAATGTTTTCACCCTTGCTTGCGCTGCGGGCTGGCAGGGGTGTAGTTAAAAAGCATCGCAGCCGCAGCCGCAACGACCACAGCCGCCGCAACGGCCGCAACCCCGGCTGAAGCCGGAATATGAATCCGCCCCCGCCGTCGGAGTGAGTTCCTCCTCGGTTAGCTCGCCGACGGGGTTGGCCGGCAGCACGAAATGGCGGACCTCCTCTGTGTCCTCCACCACTTTCACCGTGATTCCGGGCGCCATCTCCAGACCGTGTTCGCGCAGGACGGCCTTGGGTTCCGTGAGGAGACGATTCTTGAAATCCTCATCGGCCCAGGCGCGGGCGACGATCTGGCCCCACTGTTTTTCTTGAAATAGCTGCTGGTCCGTCACAACGGCCCCCTTTCCAAACGGGCGACTGTCTCCCAGGATCGGCCAGCCCCACCCGCTGCGGGACCGCCTTCCCACCGAGCCGATGATTACGCATAAAACGGACCATTTTCACCTTGCCCTGCCCTTTTCGTCTCCTTCCCGCGGATGAGCAACAGCCGTTCGCGCAGCAAGCGCCGCACAAGGACCAGCTTGGCCTCGCCGCCCAGGTCGTCGGGCAGCTCGCGGACGGCGAAGCGATCCGCACCTGCCACGAAATGCAGTGCTGAGGCGATCTTCAGCGGTCCCCCCACCCGGCCGCCGGGAAATTCGATGGTCACCCACGATCCATCCTGAACGACCCGGCAAACCGCTCCTGGACTTTTCTCCAGCACCGTATCCAGGTCTATCGCCTCTTCGCGCGGCGCTGCGGCGAAATGCGAATCCGGCAAAACCGGCATCTGCCCGAAAAACGCATCACCGAGCTGGCGCATGGCATCATCCACCCGCGCCGCGCCCCCTAGTACATCCAACAGTTCCCGAAATCGCTCCGCCACATCCGCCGGTGCCGGTCCGCCGCCGAGCAACCCCGAAGGCACCGATTCGCGGAAACGCTCATCGCGCCGTGTCACGGAATCGATCGCCTCATGCAGCAGATCGGCCCAGCGGAAAACGTTGATTCCCACCGTCAGATGCATCGACGCGGCTTCCGATGTGAACGCCTCGTGAACGTGGCCGCGGGGAATGTACAAGAGATCGCCCGGCTCCAGGTGGATTTCCCGCACTGGACCGAGTTGCTCGCGCGGCACGCTGAAACGCTCACCCGCCATCGGCAGCGTCCGGGTTGGTCCATACAAACGCCAGTGCTTGTGTCCTTCCAGCTGCAAAACAAGCACTTCGTGGGTATCAAAATGAGCATCGAAACCCTGCGCTCCGGCCGGCGTCAGGTAGAGGTTGGCATGGACGGGACAATAAAAAAACGATTCCAACTTGCGGCACAAAAGCGCGATGGGCAACCAGCGCTGCTGCATGGTCATGATGACCACCGTCTTGCCGCGCGCGTAGACCGCATGCAGTTCGGCGATACCGGGATATTGGTTGTTGTCGGGCAAGTGCCGGTCGGCCAGCCAGCCCTGGACGAACGAGGATTGCCGCGGCACTTCCGGCTTGAACGCGCTGGCGTCAGCAAACTTGGGACGCGTGAAGGCGATGACGGTATCCACATCCGCGCTGCTGAAGAGAGCGCTATAATGGCCAGGCTTCTTCCGGGACAGATGCAGCGGCTGCTTCTCCCAGTAATCGCGGAGAAATATCTCTTGCTCGACGGGTGCCAACAACTTCCGCAAATCGAAGTCCGCTTCCGCCATCGCAGCTTCTCCCCTTGCCCTCACCCTGCAACAGGCACGAGTTTGGGCAAATCCGATGCCGCCGTCTCCCGCCACGCTCGGCATCCCATTCGCAAGAAAAAACCTGGGTCGCGAGCGCCAGCGAGGGGCGACACGCTCCAAACAGGGGGAAATGTGCGTCGGCTTGCCGTTAGGAAGGAAAACGTATTCGCAATTCGGATTCCATCTGAGCCGCGACCGTAAGGAAGCGGCGAGCGGGGTTGCGTGAGCGCCCCGAGTGATGGCGTTCTCGGGGCGCTCACGCAACCCCGCTCGCCATCGCGGCTCGGTTTCGGCCATGAAGCTCGTCCATTTACGATTCGGGAGGTGGCTTATGTACGCGGTTCGGAATTTGTTTCTCGTGTTGACAGTGGTGCTGGTGGGAGCGGCCGTGGCCCGTCCCGCGGACGATGAAAAAATCATCGCGCGCGAGGATGCCATCGAAGTCATGCTCGTGCGGCAAAAGTCGGTCCAGGAGGATCTCAAAGTCGCGCCGGAGCAACGCCAAAAGATTCACGCTTTCGCCGACAAGCAATGGAAGAAGGTCCAGGCCATGAGAGCGGAGAGCGAAGCGGAGCGCACCCGGGGCTTCGAGGCGATGGCCAAGGAGAACCAAGACTTCCTCAAAAACACGCTGACGCCGGAACAGTGCAAACGGCTCAATCAAATCGCCATGCAGGTGGCTGGGCTGCTGTGGGTGATGCGCTCCGATGTCGCCGCCGAGCTTAAATTAACCGACGATCAAAAACAGAAGATCCGCACGCTGCACCGCGAAGCCCACAAGGAAGCACAGGAGGCCCTTCGTTCCAACAACGGGACCGTCGAGGAAGAGAAATTCCGCGAGCTGCGTCAGGCCAACCGCAAGCGGCTCATGTCCGTCTTGACCGATGAGCAGAAAACCAAATGGCGGGAGATGGCCGGCGAACAGTTCCGTGGCGAGCTTCATTTCGGCCCGCGTGGTGAGAAGTAAGACTTCTCGTTCCCACGCTCCTGCGTGGGAACGCACGCCTGGCGACGCTCTGCGTCGCGCCTTGCCCTTTCTGTGGACGGGACGCAGAGCGTCCAGACGTGCGTTCCCACGCAGGAGCGTGGGAACGAGAGAGACGATGAACTACTCTTCTTCGGATTCCTGTCCTCAATGCATCTTGACCTCACTGAGGATCTGCATCAACACTGCATCGGTGGCGATATTCTCCGCTTGCGCCTCAAAGTTGAGCAAGAGGCGATGCCGCAGCGCCGGCAAATAAGCACCGCGGATGTCCTCGAAGCTGACGTTGTAGCGTCCTTCGAGCAGCGCTCGCACCTTGCCCGCCAGCACCAGCGCCTGCGCCCCGCGCGGACTGGCGCCGCAGCGGATGTATTTATTCGTATCGGCGACGGCGAACTCGCCGCCGGGGTGCGTCGCCAACACCAGGCGAATCGCGTAATCTTGCACCGGCGGCGCGATCAACACTTCGCGCACCAGCTGCTGCCAGCGACGAATCTCCTCGCCATCCATCACCTTTTCGGCCGTCGGCCAATCGCCGCGCGTGGTGCGGTCGAGGATCGCGGCCATCTCGGCCCGGCCCGAATAGTTGACGATCAGCTTGAAAAAGAAGCGATCGAGCTGCGCCTCCGGCAGTGGATATGTTCCTTCCTGCTCGATGGGATTCTGCGTGGCCATGACAAAGAACGGCTCTTGCAGCCGATGGACAGTGCCGCCGACAGTGACGCTGTGTTCCTGCATCGCTTCCAGGAGCGCGGATTGCGTTTTCGGCGTCGCCCGGTTGATCTCGTCGGCTAGTACAATCTGCGCGAAGATGGGGCCGGGCTGGAAGCTGAAATGCCGCTTGCCTTCGATGGATTCCATGATGATGTTGGTGCCGATGATGTCTGACGGCATCAGGTCCGGCGTAAACTGGATGCGATTGAACGCCAGGTCGAGCACCTGGCTGAGCGTGCGGACCAGCAGCGTCTTACCAAGTCCCGGCACACCTTCGAGCAAGGCATGGCCGCCGACGAACAGGCAGGTCAAGACGCCATGCACGATATCGGTATGGCCAACGATGACCTTGCCGATTTCCTGTTGCACACGGCCGTAGGCTTTGCGGAATTCGTCGGCACGTTGTTGCATGGAAGCTGCTGATGTCGTCATGTTGCGCTTCTTGGTTACGGTTAAGGATTCGCTGATGCCGTAGCGATGATTGCTCGAAAGGTGCCAAGAATCCCCGGCAGATTGTCGAGGTACAACCGGTGACGATCGATGGTCGCAACCATTGCTTCTAAGCGCAAGAATTGCCAAACCTCTCCTGTCGTCACACAGCCATACACCGCGGGGATGTGTTGTCCCGTCTGCTCATTAAACAGCCGAGCGCCGATCAACTGGGCTACACATTGCCCTATTCCGGATTCCACATCGTTCTTCTTGGCCTCGACGACGGCGATCAGCGGCGCCCGCAGTTCGGGAATCGGCGCTGTCTTGGCCAGGATAAAATCGCATTCTCCCACCAAGCCCTGCTCCGGGCTGACATCCAGGCGCGGGCCAGAGAAAATAGCGACGGCATTATTGCTCAATTCACGGCAGGCCAACAAGACCGGCATGACGATCAACTCGCTCCGTGCCTTTTCACTCACCAGTGGTAATTGTAGGCTGCGTTCCAACAGTTCTTGCAGCCACGAAGGCGCGGACATAGGTTCTAGCTCGGCGAAGAGCGGAGCAGTGCGTGCAACAACGCCGAAAGTTGCTTCAATGGATTGCAAGGTAAAGTCCGAGTAGGACATTAGACGCTCTCCTCTTTAAAAGCCCCCGCCTCTTCTACCTTGGCGGTCTGCCTTCGTCTCTTCTTCGTTCTTCCAGCGCCTTTTTCTTCGCTTTCAGCAATCGGCTGGCATAATCTTCCGCCTCCGCTTCGGGCTGCGCCGCACCCAGCGACGGCGCGGCCGGTCGCGCCCCCGGAGGCGAAGGCGGCGGGGGAGCGCTGGCAGCGTCCGCGCCAAGCGGCAGAGCGCCGGCTGCCCTGGTCCCGCCCTCGAAGCGCTCTCCAGCTCGCCCCTGCGCCGGCCCGGCAGGACGCCGCATCTGCAAACGCTCCGTGATCTCCTGCCTCGGTTCCGGCACCGGCAGACCGCGCAGCCGTGCCCATACGTACTGCCCCCGCTCGGCGATGCGCTCGGGATCGACGGCCAAGCGGCGCACGGCCACATCGGACAGAAGCAGCACCGCCGATAGAAACACCAGCCAGTACCAGAGCGGCAACAAACTCTTGACCCGCTCCGGCGCTGGCCGAAACATCGTGCCCTGTTTCGCCGCATCAGCCAGTAGGATCTCGTCCTCTTCGTAGCGTTGCCCGCCCGTCAGTTCGCGGAGGCGTTCCAACAGCGGCGTGTTGCTGCTCAGCTCCGCGAACTCCGGCGAATACGGCAGCGTCACGCCAGCGCGAACGCTGTCCACGCCCTCCTGGATTTCGCGCTCCTGGCCATCGCGGCCCTTGACCTTCTTCGTCCGCACCGCCTGGGCATTGAGAAAATACGAACCCGCTTCCTCGGCCTTGACCTCGACTTCATATTGTCCGCTGTTGGTCTGCACGAATTTCAGCTCGCGCTCGCGGCCGGGTTCGTCGCCCTTGCCCTTGGGCGGCGTTATGCCGCCGCGCAGCTTCAGATGAATGTCCGGTCGGTCGTCATCGGTGCGTGCATCGACCAAAATGCGAATTTTGCCATCGCGATACTCAGTTGTCATGTTCAACCGCCGGCTCTCGGTCGGCCGCAGCGACCAGTCGATGACTTGCTCCCAGAATTTGCCGTACATGCCGCCCTGCCCCGCGCCGCCCTGCGTCCAATCGCGCGACCAGAAGCGCGGATCGCCGGCATCGCTGGTAAATGCCGCCGCCTTGCCCAAACCATAGTGCCAGTAGGCCAAAAGCGGAAACTCCTGATCGGCGAAACGCGGCGTTTGCATGGGGATCTCGACCAACGGCGATCCCTTCGGTGTGGTCCGCACGAAGCCGCGTAGTTGGGGCACTTGCTCCGGCAAGCGATCGGTCGGCCCGCTGCGAAAACGCACGATCGGCGTGAACGGCTTTTCGTGAATAAACGATTGACTGACCAGCCGCGATTCCTTGATGTAGATGGCCGGCAACTGCCGCGGATCTTTCACGGAATAGGCCCGGCCGCCGGTCGCCTTGGCGATGGCGGCCATCTTCTGGTCCTCATTCGCGCCGTGGCAGGCGACGCCAACCGTCGTCACCGTCACCTTGTCTTTTTTCATGCCAGTCAGCAGGGCCGGGTTGTACTGCGGATCGCCGTCGCTAATGACGATGACGTGCTTGGTCGCCAGCTCCTTCTTGGGATCGGTCAGTGCCTGGTGGGCCATCTGCAAAGCCGGATCGAAGTCCGGCATATCGCCCGGCGTCATTTTGTCGATCTGCGCCAGGATCGACGACTTGTTGCCGCCGATCGGTTGGAGCTTGATGTGCCATGTGTGCTGAAAATCGTAGTAGATCACACCGACCTCATCGCCGGGACCGAGTCGTTCGACGGCTAGTTTGGCGATCTTCTTTTGCCACATATTACCGTCGGCCATCTCCGAAGCGTGCATGATGAGCACCAAGCCGCCCTTGCCGAGAACTTGCAGCGACTTGATCTCCGCGTCCACCGGCAGCGCCTTCTCAACTGGCGTGTTCTGCCAGCCGCCGGCGCCGTAGCCATCCGGCCCGCCGATCATCACCAGGCCGCAGCCCTGATCGTGCGTGTTGCTGCGGATGACCTCTTGCTGCTCCTCGCTGACCTGATCGGCGGCGACGTTGGCCAGTACGACGCTATCGAAATTGCTGAGAAACACGGCCAATTTATCGCGGTCCTTGTACTGATCGAGCAATGTCACCGGCTCGGCGACGATCTTGAACTTGCCCCGTCCTGCCTCGGCCAGGCGCTCGACAAGAAAACGATGATCGCCGGCCTTGCCCTCCAAAATGAGGATGCGCCGCTGGCCGCGCGCGATGACGTGCGTGGCCGCCCGGTTGTTCTGCACCCGATCGCCGGGCAACTCTCGCCTAAGGACATTGCCTTTTTCATCCTCGACGCGCTCGGGCAAGAATTCTGCCTCGTAGCTGTAGGAACGCTGCTCATCGGTCAACTTGCGAGTGAACGTGATGACGTTCAGCCCGCGTCTCAGTGCCACGACCTTCGTTTCCATCCCCGGCGTTTTCTGCCCCTCGATGATCTGCCGGAGGATGACTCGGCCCACAACGCGATTGGGATTGTGACTGCGAATCAGCACGCGCACCGGCACGCGCGCCCCCTGCTCGATGATCGGCGGCGCCTCGACGCGCTCGACCAGCACTTCGTCCTCATTCGTCTGTCCCGCCGCCAACGGCAGCACGTCGATCTCAACGCCGAGCGCCTTGGCCTGACGAGCCTCCGCTTCGGCGTTGCCCAGGTTCTCGTTGCCGTCGCTAATAAGGACGATGCGCTTGCCGGTATCATCGGCGAAGGAAGCGAGGGCCAATTTCAACGCGGCGGCGATGTCGGTATGATCGCCGTCGGCCGGCATCGGCAGTTCGTCCGTGAGATTGAACCGCGGCGCATCGCTGGGCGGCAGTTCCAACCGCGGCTGGCGTCCAAAAACGATCAATCCCGCCCGGTCTCGTTCGTGTCCCGCGCCGCGCTGGGCCACCGCTTGATTCAGGAACTGCCGGATGCGCTTCTCGCGCTGATCCACCTTCTTCCCGGACGCATCGTCAACCAACTCTTCGGGAATACTCTTGGAGCGATCGACGACGAACAACACCGTGACGTGATCATTCGGCTGCCGCAACTGCGGCTCGGCCAGGGCTAGTGACAAGCAAATGACACCGGCACTGCGCAACCCCACGGCGATCCACGGCCGCGGCTCCGATCGATTGAGCCGCGGCGCACTCAGCACGAAGAACACCGGTACCAGCAGCAAAAGCAGTAGCCACCATGGATGCAGAAACGTTAATCCGCGCATATCGCGCGCGATCTCGACGATGTTCGCACCGATCGCATTCAGCCACAATCCGCCCGCACCGAATAACGCGAGGAACGCGACGACGTAGGCCGGCCAGCGCCACCATGCGCCGCTAACAGCGAGGAGCAGAAACAGGCCGATGAAGACGGCGACGGCGGAGATGAGCAGCCATCCTCCCCAGCGCGGCGTGAGGATGAGTCCACCGATGCTTGCGATGGCCACTCCGATGGCGAGGAAGAACAAGGGCGTGAACCAGCGGATGTCACGATGCCGCAACAATCCCAGTGCGGCCAACACCGCCATAGCGATACCTAGCATCACGGCTGGAAACCAGTGCGCGACGAGAAAATCAAGGAGGTTCATCCGCAATCGATCCTCGCCTGAATCGCAGACGTTCGCCGTCTGTTCTGCTCCCGTCTCATTGTGGTTGCCGGACGAATAGCTCGCAAGAACAAATCCGTTGTTGGCATGTTTCGCGGACGCGCCAATCGGTGCGCGTCTCGTCGCGCGTGCAGCGGCGCAATCTTGGTGCATACAATTTGGGAAATTTGGATTAGTGCTCGCGCCACAGAAGGCGGCGCAGGTCGTCAAGGCAGGAATGATGTTCGCCGCAAGACAATTTCACGAGAAGGAGATCGAAAAATACCACTGCCCGGTTTGAGCCGAACTCGCCGGCCCGTTGGAGGTCGGAGATTGCCGAGTTATAACGCTTGGCACGGTAATGGAGCATCCCGCGGTTCAGCAAAGCGTCCGCGAATGTCGGCTCGAGACGAACGGCGTGATCGTAATCCCGTAGCGCTGCCTCGGGATGGCCCAGTGCGTCGAAGGCCAGCGCACGATTGTAAAAGCAGTTCGCGGCCTCCGGCGCCGCACCGATGCAGATGCTGTGAGCCGCGACCGCGTCCAGATAGCGACCAAGACGGTAAGCGCACAAACCCAGGTAATAGTTGGGCCATAAACCGTGCGGATTCATGCGGACAGCCAATTCCAGCTCAAGCGTCGCCCGTTCGAACATGCCCAGCCGCAAGAAAGCTCGGCCCATAGCACAATGTTCCCAGGCGGTGAGCGGTTTCAAGGCTGTTTTCCGAACCGGCGCCGCGCCGCCATAAAATCGGCGCTCCTCATCCAGCACGGGGCTGGCACCGAACAGATCCTCCGCTTGATCCAATACCTCGATTGCCTGTCCAAGTGCCTTTGCTCTCTCGGGCGGAGGCGCCAGCCGCACCCGCAGGTCCGCACAAAAGATCGCTAGATCGAGTAGATCTTCCCGTATGGCAGGTTCAAGCACAGACGTGCCGTTTCGACTCAGACGCTCAACAATTCGCCGACGGCCTTCCCAGAGGGCGAGGCAAGAGGGAGCGATGGAACGTAGACCTCTGGGCGGAAGGTCAACTGCCCCGTAGAGAAAGCGGAGACGGTCGGTCAGCCGATGCAGCTCCCGGGCAGCTGTGGCCCGTTCCCGATCCGCCCGCTCCGCTTCGGCAAGACGCAGTTGATAGCTCAACTCAGCTTCCAATCCTTGCCGAAAGGGAACCTCGCGGGCCGCGGACAAGCCGTTTTGGAACGTCCCGACCGCACCCTCCCATTCGCCTCGGTTCATCTGCATCTGTCCGTAGCGCAAGGCATTTTCGGCCTGCTCCGACCTCTGAATGAAATAGGCGGCCGTGCCGACGGCGACCGCACCGATTGCCGTCACGACGGCCAGTATCATCCCCAGGAGCGCGGCGGCGTGCGGCCGACGACGGCGCCACTTCCGCCAGCGTTCCGTCATGCTGCGGTTACGCACGCCGGCGAGAGGCCGGTCGTTCAAGTGCCGCCGAAGATCGGCTGCAAGGGCGGCGGCATTCGGATAGCGCTGGGCGGGGTCGTCGGCCAAACACTTCTCGATGATGTCGGAGAGGCCCACGCTGACCTGAGGGTTCTGACCGCGCAGAGCCCGCACATTCCCGCTCTCCAAAAATTGTCTACCCGCCAGGGCTTCAAAAAGCAACGCGCCGAGCGAATAGACGTCGGAACGTGCATCCACGGGCCGCGCGACCTGCCTTCCTTGCCGTAGCGCACGCAGGGCATCCTGTTGCTCGGGGGACATGTAACCGGGGGTGCCGCCGAACCAGGGGAGACATTTTTCACCCGGTTGAACCGGCTCCCGGGCCAGGTGGAAGTCGAGCAGCATGGGCTGACCGTCCGCAGCCAGCAGCACATTGGAGGGCTT
>Ga0070738_10002651_pt1 | contig 26422 bp, 23 predicted proteins | sample Coa_R2_2_FD_66446 | JGI IMG/M metagenome (GOLD analysis project Ga0070738, IMG submission 66446) | Surface soil microbial communities from Centralia Pennsylvania, which are recovering from an underground coalmine fire - Coalmine... | ecosystem: Environmental > Terrestrial > Soil > Unclassified ...
GAAATTGTAATCAAGCAGTTAGAAGGCCCAATTCCGAAGCCTGTCGGTGTGGCGGGTGCCACGGTGCTGGGGGACGGTCGCATCATGCCGATTGCGGACGTACTGGAGCTGATTGACCTCTCAATGGGACGTATCCGCAAGGATGTGGGTGGTTCCCTGTGGGAACAAACTGGCGCAACGATAGTGCAGGAAGCCCCGGCGGCCAAGACCGAACCAACAGTGCTGATTGTGGACGACTCCATTACGGTACGTGAACTGTTGTCGATGACCTTCAACAAAGTCGGCTATCGCGTTGAGCAGGCACGCGATGGGCAGGAGGCCTGGGAGAAGCTCCGCGCTGGGCTGCCGTGCGATATTGTGTTCTGCGACATCGAGATGCCTCGTATGGACGGCCTGGAACTCCTCTCTCGCATTCAAAAAGACCCCAACCTCAACCACCTCCCGATCGCGATGCTGACCTCGCGGGGGGCCGACCGTCACCGTCAGATGGCGTCATCTCTGGGAGCCAGCGGCTACTTTACCAAGCCTTACCTGGAAGAAGCACTCCTCGACGCGGCTCAACGAATGCTCAAAGGCGAAGTCCTGATTTCCAGCAGCAACACCTAGTTTCGGAGATTGTCTCCGTCTTAAAGCAGGCTTACCTTGAATTCAGTCAGGATCGTACCTGGGGTAACTTTTGTGTACTTGTTGTTAACTTGGAAAGACGTTGATTTTGCGTTAGGTAATACGTTCTTCATCGCCGCAATCACGACTCAAATCTTGACTTATTTCTGGTTTGTCACGTTGGGTCTAGTTAGTGCGTGCATTTATCTGCGCTGCATTCAAAAGCCTGCGCCTCAGACACCACTAAGACGGACGCTTCAAATCGCTCCATTTCTGCTGACTTTAGGCATCGTTATTTGTGGTGGTGTGTGGCGCGGCAACCTCCCTCAGAAGTTCTATCCCTGGGCAACAAATATTGTTGTAATGCTGCTACTGCTCCATTTCCCAATTTCAGGGGTGGCGATCTGGCGATCTAGAGGACGACGCGGATTTGTTGCCGCGTTATCGCTGCTTCAATTGTATTTGTCCTTATGCAGTAGTTTTGTAAGCTCCATGTCCATAGCAGACACTTGGCTATGAGCTTTTAAGCCCATGTTTTAATTTCAGGGTATTCAATTTTTAGTCACTAATCTAGCACTAGATCCTATTTCTGCTCAAGAGTTAAAAGTAGTTGAAAATGAACTAGGTTGTTTATTTCCTGATGACTACCGTGCGTTCATCACAAATTTTGGCTCAGGTGAACTGGACTTGGAGCATACACGCATTTGACCCACAAAATATCCTAAAAAATTATCTTCGTGAAGCTTGCGATCGACTGGCAGAATACTGATTTTGGAATCGAAACTTAACAGTCTTGATGCAAGCTCATGCAGTCGAATGTGTTCCTTTTTTTATAGTTTCTCTGGTGACGATATCATCTTTCACCCATCTGATTGAGCACGTTGATTCACCTTGCTCCATGAGGGAGAGGACGTAATGGTCGTTCAATCATTTCTCGATCTTTGTGATCTCTATGCTCGCAAGTGTGATGGACAACCACCCTTTCAATTCTCACGTTATAAGTAGTCTCTAAGCATTTATGAAGCATAGAGATGCGGGTTGAACTGGACAGTAATCACACAGGTGAAAATGCAAGCGTTGCGATCGCTAGATGTTATTTGGAGCTGTAGCCCCGAATAACGTGAGTGTGTTCTTAGAATAGAGTAGGAAACTCGGTTTCTTACTGTGACCCATCGCTATGCTTAATCATCTTCGCTGGATGGCGATCGCGCCGCCAGCAGTATCCGAAGCGCTAATTGCCCATGCGCTCACCCGCGATTTTTACCGTGAGGTGGAATATCGCGAAGAGTTTGAACAATATTGCGATTGGTACCATCGCACGGCAACTGCCAACCGCGAAGAACATCAACGGATGCAGAGAGATTTGAATCTACTGGCGTGGTTTAATCGCGGGCGTCGATGAAACGTACCGTTATGACACCTGTTCCAACTCGTTTTTGTGAAAATGGGCGCGAAACTTTTTGTCGAACTTGACCAGGTATGGCAGGTTAGCGCTCACTGGCTTGCCGTGTAGTTCGCGAATTATTTGAATAACTTCCCCTTCCTGCCCCTGTAGATCAAAAGGGGCATTGCGGTGCTCCGGGTGATGGTAAACAATAACGGATGTCGCCACACGGACACGACTTCCAACTGGGAAAGTTTCGCCAACTTGCATAACTAGAAATTCCTGGGTAGCAGCCATTGCTGCTGTCAGCACGACTCAAATACATTGAACAATTTCTTATCTTTGCATAAGACTGTCCCCTTCCTACAGTCCTGGTAACACTCGCTCACGGAATTGTTGAAAACTACGCGGGTTTAATTGCGACCAGGCAATCAGACTAATACCACCACCCAGCAGCAATAGGGCGATTAGCCCGACCCCTGTGAGCAGACGGCGCGAGCCACCGCGTTGAGCGTTGCTCGTGCTCGCTGGTTCAGGCGTTGCCGGAAAATCTTCTTGTAAGAGCGCTCTGGATGCGGGCGACCACTCAGACTCCTCTCTACGGCTCTCACTAGCCCTTGGCAGGGATGGCTCTGAGACTGGTGTGGAAACGCTACAGCGGAGCAGCACGACGGACGTATTATCGTGACCGTTCTTCGCATTCGCCAGCTCAATCCAGTTCTTGACCGCTAGCTCTAGAGCATGCTTGCCTTTGAGGATAGCGTCTGCATCGGTTGCCCAGGTTTGTTCCACCAGCCCATTGTCGCTAAGTCCATCTGAACACAAGAGCAGGATGCCATCCTCTTCCAGAATGAAGCGCTGCACGGTTGGCCGCAGGAACTCAGCGTCGCGCGTACCGATCGCCTGTGTTAAAGCACCTGCATCAGGGCGTTGCAGCGCTTCACGGTAGAGCGATCGCCCCAGACGCACTTCTCGCGTCACAACATCATCATCGACGGTTAACTGATGACAGTAGTGGGCTGTGATCCAGTAGGCGCGACTGTCGCCAACATTGACCAGATACAGCTCATGTCCGGTGCCTGCTGTTTCTGCTGCGGTATGGAGATGCTGCGGCACTTGCAGTGCCATGACCAGCGTTGTCCCCATCCGGCGACGATCCTCACGTCCCTGAGTATCGTTCTGGCTGGCAATCAGGTTATTGACTACGCGTACAGAAGCTTCTAGCTGCTGCGTGAGTAGTTCGGGAGGCACCAGCTCTGTCTGTTCGGCAATTTCGGCCAGGAGCGCCTGAGCCTGGAGTTTGAGTGACCGCACAGCCGTTTGACTGGCAACCTCCCCACCTTCGTGGCCGCCAATACCGTCGCAAACAATTGCCAAGCGCGCGGCGATCGACTCTGATTGGGTCTCCCCATCGTTGCCAGCCGGATAGCAGGCATCTTCGTTGTGCGATCGCTGTGGGCCAGTGTCTGTTGCGCCGACGATTTTCACCCGGAGTGGTAGTTCAGCAGATTGTGTCATCAACAGTTGATTGAGCTGAGTTGCGATCGTGTTGAAGGCGGCACCACCTTGCATTTGACGGCAAATGGCCTGCAAGGGCTGCATAACGTCTGGTCTGGCGTGGACTGTCCATTCCAGCCAGAGATTAGCCAAATCGGTGAGTTCAGGTGGGGAGGGATCTGCTGTTACACCGGGTGTCGCCAGCACATCGGCATCATTAAACAACTGGCACAAGCGAACACGCCAGCCTTCGACGCGGATATTATTTGCGGCAAGCATACTAGAGGCGACACCCTGTTCGAGCAGCACGGGCCAGAGTTGGAGCAGTTGCCAGAGCCAATAGATCTGCCGAATGGCCGTCGCCTGTGGCCAGACAGCAGCGATCGCGGGAAACAGATTGCCCTTCGCATCCAGTGGCACATTGTCGAGGAGAAAAATTGTCCCCGCCGGGAGCGTCGCCGTTTCAGGGCAAAAGCCATAGACTTCAGGAACGTGCAGCCGCCGTGGGTAAAGATGCAAATAAGGCAGCACATCATCTGACCAGTCGGTCGGCACATCTGGCATGAGACTCGGTTGCGTGTCGAGCCAGATTTGGGGTGCCTTGACATAATAGCGGCCAGCAACCTGTGCCTCAGCCGGAAATCGGTTCGCCTCACGCCCCACAGCCCATAAGTAGCGGTAAATGAGCGGTGTCTGGCATGCATCGCATACCAACTTCCCCAGGGTGTTTAAGGGCGCGGCACAGTTTGGATTGGGGCAGCAAATCTGCGGCTTGGCATCACTCATGGACGATCGGGGATCTCACGTATTAACGGCTTTAGTTTGCTGATCTAACGTTGCGTTGCTTGCCCAAACAATTGATGACAGTCAGGACTAGACTGGTGATACGACCACCGCTGTAAGCGTTGACGAACATTAAGGGGCTACCACGCAAAGGCCAATCAAGTTGGTCTTATGTAATTTCAGGGAACTCTATTACTAGCGTGTCTTTGGTCAATTTAGACTAATTGCCTATCAACTATAGGGGGGAAATTGGCAATCACGCGCAATTGCATTCTTAAGAAATTTGTCGTTCTCACAATCCGAAATGTGGTCTTTGCAGACTGGATTTAGTAATGGCGATCGCGATCTGTGTTCATTCACACTTTCAGGAATGGTTATATGGCCTTGAATCCAACGGTGATCTGGCTGTTAGTCGGAGCAGTTCTTTGTATTATCGAATTTGTTGTGCCCACTGCATTTGTCGCCTGTGTGATGGGCGTGAGTGCGTTTGTGGTTGCAGCCGTGTCGCACGTTATGCCTTTTGGGTTCCAGGTCGCACTTTGGGTTGTATTATCACTGGCGCTGGTGGTCTATTCCCGTCGTCTGGTGCGGCAAAAGGTAGCGCGCAAGTTCGACGCGACCGAAGCCGAAACGTTAACTGAAATTGCACCAGGAAAGCTGGGACGCGTTCGATATGAAGGCAACTCATGGGCGGCTCGGTGCGAAGACCATGAGGTGACGATCGCCCCCAATCAAAAGGTTTACGTTATTGCCCGTCGCGGCACAACGCTGATTGTCATGCCAGAGCATCTACTGCATTCATAAAACGCAATCAGCAAATTAAACAAACGTACAAAAATAATTACGAACTAGGAGACAACCGCAATGTTTGGTTGGTTTTTGGCCCTATTAATTGGTGGTGGCGGGATCGCGCTCTCGTCCGCCAAAGTCATTCAGCAGGGGAATGAGGCCCTGGTTGAGCGGCTCGGTGTCTACGATCGCAAGCTGGAACCAGGACTGAAGTTTGTCGTGCCGATGATGGAACGGGTGGCCTATCAGGGCACGATCCGGGAGCGCGTTTTGGATATTCCACCGCAGCCGTCCATTACCCGCGATAACGTTTCGATTACGGTGGACGCTGTCGTTTACTGGCGCATTGTCGACATGGCAAAGGCTTACTACAAGGTGCAAGACCTCCAGTCTGCCATGGTCAACCTGGTGCTCACTCAGATTCGTGCTGAAATGGGCAAAATGGAACTGGATGAGACGTTTACTGCTCGATCGCAAATCAACGATCTCCTGCTACAAGAACTGGATGAAGCGACCGATCCCTGGGGTGTTAAGGTGACTCGGGTAGAGTTGCGAGACATCATTCCGTCCCAAGCCGTGCAAGAATCGATGGAACTGCAGATGTCCGCAGAGCGCCGCAAACGGGCGGCTATCCTCACGTCTGAAGGCGAACGCGAAGCCGCCGTAAACTCTGCCAGAGGTAAAGCAGAAGCACAAGTCCTGGATGCCGAAGCCCGTCAGAAGTCGCTAATTTTGCAGGCAGAAGCCGAACAAAAGGCAATCGTCCTTCGCGCTCAGGCAGAACGGCAAAATCAAGTCCTGAAAGCTCAGGCAACGGCTGAAGCCATCCAGATTGTCAATCAGTCGCTCAAATCCGATCCCAAGGCACTGGAGGCCAGCAAAATGCTTCTGGCGCTAAACTACCTGGAGATGGGCAGCACGATCGGCAAGAGCGATAGCAGCAAAGTCATGTTTATGGATCCGCGTAGCATTCCCGCAACGTTGCAGGGCATGTTGTCGATGGTTGAGAACGGAAAGGAAGGGTAGGAAAACGATCAAAGGCTAAAGATAAAAGGCTAAAGGATTTATCCTTTAGCCTTTTCTGATTTGATTGCTGCTTCTAGCGCGATCGCTTCTCACTATAAGTTGAGACAAGTTGAGACGAATCTGTTACCGCTTACTGGTGTCCACAGCTTTTTCACATTTCTTCTCTAGACTGGAAGCATCAAGCAAGCAGTGACGATATCTCTCTTGCGGTCTGCCCCCTACAGGAACCGCAACCTTGCCTTGCTTGCAGGACTGCCCACATTGCAGAGAGCAGACTGGCAAAGTAAGCATCCGACAGACGTGGATTGCCTCACCACGATGGCTGCTTCAACGGCCTGTTTAGCTTTCCAGTATTACGCTATTGACCTCTACCAAGCAGGATCGTTGCTGTATGACGTTAATCATGCCTTCTTTTAGTTCGCCACAGCATGAACTGGCAGCACTCCGTCAGGAGATTGTATTCTTGCAGCAACAGGTTGACCAAGCGAGACTTGCAGAGCGACGATCGCACGCAAACGCGCAATGTTATCGAAAAATTTTAGATGCGCTTCCCAATGCCGTTTTTCTGCAAGCAGCAGACTCCCAAGTTCTCTACGGCAACAAGGCATTTCACGATCGCGATGCTGGATCGGATAACAGCCTATTCGGTGACAACGAGACAATTCAGTGGCTTGAAACCATTGCCTTTTCTAACGGAGAAGATGATCACCCTACGACTGCCACCGTTGGAGCAGTCATCTCTCTGCCCGAATCATGCCCTACCGCTGCAGCCACCAGAGCGCAGGAAGCGTTCTTAGACAGTGTTTATCATGGCACTGAGCACTTGATCTGTCTTATCAACGTGCTGGGCGATGACAATTTTCAGTTCGTTGGTTGGAATGATGCAACCGAGCGAGCAACGGGCATTGCCAATGCAGCAATCGTGGGCAAGACTCCAGAAGACGTTTTTGGCTCTGATGAAGGGGCAAGCGTGCGCCAAAACTACCGCCAGTGCGTGCAGACCGCCGCCGCCATTCACTATGAGGAATGTCTGACGTTCAACGGGCAAAAAAGCTGGTGGCTAACCACGTTAAATCCCTTAAAAGATGAATCAGGCAACGTTTACCGCTTAATCGGCACAACGTTTGATATCACAAGTCTTAAGCAAACTGAGGAAATTCTACGTCAGAGTGAGAGCAAGAATCGAGCCTTGATCAGTGCGCTTCCTGACCTGATTATGCGGATGACGGGCGACGGCATTTATTTAGACTTCTTTGCAGCGTCAGTCTTTAAACCCCACGGTAGCCCTGCCCTGATCGGTAAAGACCTCAGTAGTAATTTCCCTGGCGAACTGGCAAGTTTGCGCTTGCAGCACATTCGGCAAGCATTAAAAACTGGCACTATTCAAATCTATGAGCAACAGATTTTAATCGAGGGTGAGATCCGGACAGAGGAAGTGCGGATTGTGGTTTGTGGCGAAGATGAGACTCTGGTGATTGTCAGAGATGTGACCGACCGCAAGCGCATTGAAGAAGAGCTGCGCCAAACCAACGAAGAACTGGAACGACGCGTTGAGGAACGTACTCTGCTGCTCCAACAAACCGTTGCGAACCTGGAACAGGAAATGTGCGATCGCCGTGCCGCTGAAATTGCTTTACAACAGAGCGAGCAGCGCTTCCGAGATGTGAGCGAAGCGGCTGGGGAATACATCTGGGAATTGGATGTCTACGGGATCTATACCTTTGTGACAGAGAGGGTAAAAGCTGTGAAAGGCTTTGAGGCTTCGGAACTGCTTGGGCACAGTCCCTTTGAGTTCATGCCGCTTGAAGACATCGAAGTTGTAGAAGCGATTTTACAAGAGGCATCGGCACGCAAAGGCAGTTTTCAGCTTCAGCATCGCAACATTACGGCTTCAGGCGAGATTGTTTGGGAGGAGGTCAACGGGGTTCCCCTGCTCAATGACCAGGGTGACATTGTGGGGTTTCGGGGTGCTGGGTTGAGTATCACCGATCGCAAACGAGCGGAGACACAGCTCCAGGAATCTCGCCAGCTCTTGAAACTTGTGATCGATACCATTCCACAAGCCATTTTCTGGAAGGATCGCCAGTCTATTTTTCTTGGCTGCAACCAACGCTTTGCGATCCTCTCTGGCTATCACTCGCCCAAAGAGGTCATTGGCAAAACCGATTATGAACTGCTGTTGGAACCAGAAGCCGCCGCCTTTTACCAGGAGTGCGATCGACGGGTCATGGCATCCAATACAGCCGAATTAGGCATCCTTGAAGCGAAGCAAACGTCAGACGCAGAGCAAACCTGGACAGAAGTCAATAGGGTGCCGCTGCATGATACTCAGGGTCATGTCATCGGCATTCTGGGTACTTTCCAAGACATTACCGAACGCAAACAGGCTGAATTAAAGCTGCAAAGCCTCAATACAGCACTGGAACAGCGCACCACTCAGCTCACTGATGCCCTCGCCCAACTCAAGCAATCCCAGCAGCAACTGATTCAAACTGAAAAAATGTCCTCGTTAGGACAGCTGGTGGCTGGGGTCGCGCATGAAATCAATAATCCTGTCAACTTCATCCACGGCAACCTCTCCCACGCTCATGACTACACCCAGGATTTACTGCACTTGATCGACCTCTACCAGCAGCATTATCCCAACCCAACCCAGGTGATTGCTGATGAAATTGAGGCGATCGACCTGGAGTTTTTGACCGCGGATTTGACCAAGCTGTTGCAGTCCATGCGGATGGGAACTGACCGCATCCGCGAGATCGTGCTCTCCCTGCGCAACTTCTCCCGACTGGATGAAGCGGAAGTCAAGGATGTCGATATTCATGACGGTATTAACAGTACGCTGACCATCTTGCACAACCGTCTCAAAGCAGGGGCTGAACGTCCCGAAATCCAGGTGGTGAAAGACTACGGGCAGCTACCGCTGGTGGAATGTTACCCCGGTCAACTCAATCAGGCCTTTATGAACATTCTGGCAAATGCCATTGATGCGCTGGAAGAAGCCAATGCCAAACGGACGTATCAGGAGAACAAGGAGAACCCCAGTCAAATTACCATTCAGACCTCCCTGCTCGACTCAAAGTGGATCAAAATTGTCATTTCTGATAATGGTGTTGGGATGCCTGAATCAGTGCGCAAGCGCATTTTCGATCCCTTTTTCACGACGAAAACTGTTGGTAAAGGGACGGGGATGGGGATGTCGATTAGCTACCAGATTGTGACTGAAAAACATGGGGGGACGTTCGATTGTTTCTCCAGCCCTGGTGAAGGTACAGAATTTATCATGCAAATCCCGATTCAACAGCAAATTCATACTGCTGTCTAAGCGGGTGATGCTTCAGGGAGCTGGTGCCGTCTGCTCCTTTTTGGAGCCTTCATAGAACCCCTTTGGCTCAATCAAGCTCAGGCGCATCTTCTTAACTTAAGCAGGCCCAATCGCCTCGATCGCGGCTTCTAATGCAATCGCCACATGTGTCCAGTGAGTGCCACCCTGACAGAAGACGGTGTAGGGTTCGCGTAAGGGCCCGTCAGCGGAGAATTCGGAGGTGCTGCCGTCGATAAAGGTGCCGCCTGCCATCACGAGCTGGCTTTCGTAACCGGGCATGGCGGCGGGTACAGGGTCGAGGTAGGAGCCGATCGGCGAATGTTGTTGAATCGCCCGACAGAAAGCGATGAGCTTTTCGGGGGTGCCAAGCTGAACGGCCTGAATCACATCGCGTCGAGGGGCTTGCGGGAGAGGGTTGACGGGATAGCCTAACTGGTCAAAGGTATAAGCGGTCAGGTGATTGCCTTTCATCGCTTCGCCCACCATCTGCGGCGCGAGAAATAAGCCCTGAAACAGCAATCGGTTCTGATCAAAGGTCGCGCCACCGGAACTGCCGATCCCAGGAGCCGTCAGACGGCAGGTTGCGGCTTCAACCAGATCAGCACGTCCAGCTACATAGCCACCTGCGGTGACGATCGTGCCGCCTGGATTCTTGATCAATGAACCAGCCATTAGATCTGCTCCCACTGCGGTCGGTTCTCGATCGGCGACAAACTCGCCATAACAATTATCGACAAAGCACACTGTGTCAGGATTTTGCCGCTTGACAATCGCCACAATTTTTTCGATATCGGCGATCGCCAAGCTAGACCGCCAGGAATAGCCACAGGAGCGTTGAATCAGAACCATGCGGGTGTCTGGCTTAACGGCAGATTCCAAAGCCTGCCAGTCGATCGTGCCCAGTTCGGTCAAAGCCAACTCCCGATAGCGAATGCCAAACTCTGCCAGGGAACCCTGCTGATGGCCCCGCACACCAATGACTTCTTCTAGCGTGTCGTAGGGGGCACCGGCCACGGCGAGTAGTTCATCACCGGGCCGGAGGATACCATAGAGGGCACAGGCGATCGCGTGCGTTCCCGAGACAAACTGTACCCGCACCGCCGCTGCTTCCGCACCCACAATTTGGGCAAAAACCTGGTCAAGCACCTGTCTTCCCAAATCATCATGCCCGTAGCCTGAGACGCTGCTAAAGTGATGCGGTCCCACGCGATGCTCACGAAAAGCAGCCAGCACTCGCTGCAAATTTTCCTTGACCTGCGCGTCAATACCAGAAAAAATCAAAAATAGTGCCTGCTCTGCTCCTCCTAACGGATGAAAGCTGCTCATTAGTGCCTCATTTTTTTCTAGAATACGCTAGGTGCGTTCTGAGCATCGCCGTGATTACCAGCCTCAGGTTGCATTCACTCTTCTACTAGATGAGTGAAACTGAATTGTCGCGCAGATTGGCACCATATCCACATAGAGATGAATGAATGACTGTTGCAACTTCTAACAAATTAAAATTTGACTTCCCCGTGATCCTGTTCATGGCGATCGTTCACGGCGGCGCACTCTTGGCTCTCCTGCCAGCAAACTTTAGCTGGTCAGCAGTCGGTGTTGCGCTCCTTTTACATTGGGTCACAGGCGGACTGGGAATCACGCTAGGATTTCATCGCCTCTTGACTCATCGCAGTTTTCAGGCACCGAAGTGGTTAGAGTATTTCCTCGCATTTTGCGGCACATTAGCGTGTGAGGGTGGCGTGATTGACTGGGTCGGAATGCATCGACTGCACCATCTACACTCTGATCAAACGGCTGATCCACATGACTCAAATCGTGGGTTTTGGTGGAGCCACATGGGTTGGATGCTACGCGAAATTCCGGCACGCGATCAAATCGCTCGATTTACCAGGGATCTTTATGATGATCCAGTTTATCAATTCTTAAATACGTTTTTTATTCCACTGCAAATCCTCCTTGCGGCGGGGCTTTACCTGCTTGGTGGCTGGCCCTTTGTCGTGTGGGGCGTTTTTGTGCGTCTGGTGGCTGTATTCCACTGTACCTGGCTGGTTAACAGTGCCACACATCAATTTGGCTACCGTACGTACGAATCGGGCGATCGCTCCACTAACTGTTGGTGGGTCGCACTGCTTACTTACGGCGAAGGTTGGCACAACAATCATCATGCCTTTCAACATTCGGCCCGTCACGGGTTGCAGTGGTGGGAGCTTGATATCACCTGGATGACAATTCAGCTACTTCAAACACTGGGGTTAGCGAAAAAGGTGAAATTAGCCGAGAAAGACGGCTAATTGATGAAGGCTGAAGGGAGAGGGATCAGACATTTGACATTAGTTTGATGCATCCTTCCTCCTTCCCCTGCCACTTCTGCCGAAGATCGCTGATGGGTTAAGGTGCAATTTTCTACGTCAGGATGTGATACGCCATGTCCTGACGAAATTGCTTAATTCGCGATCCTTAGAATTGTCCTGTGCCTTGCACTTAGAATTGTCCTGTGCCCTGCACTTAGAATTGTCCTGTGCCCTGCACAATGTGCTTAACGGTCGTTAATGTCTCCAGGCTGATCAAGCCGCGGCGGTGTCCTTTCTGGTTCGACATGCCCAAAAAGATCGAGTCACCCCGTTTCGGATTGCGCGAAAAGCGGGGAGAGGCATTGATGTACGTTGAAGCGCTGTTCACACCGAGCGCAAACTGACGACTCTCCTGGTAGGACTCTGTCACCAGACAATCAGCATGACCACTGCTATAGAGATTAATCCAGGAAATCGCGGCATCCAGACTGTCAACGACTTTGAAGGCAACGATTTTGGCCAGGTATGCTTGCCGCCATTCCGCTTCTTCCACAAGCTGAACATCGGGAAATTCGGCAACTAACTCAGCGTCACCCCTGACTTCAAACCCTTTTTCTCTCAAGCTGTTCCAAAGAACGTTCAGTGATGACGGGTTTTGGTTACGGTGAATCAACACCTTTTCGATCGCATTGACCGGATCAGGCTCACTTTGATGACTGTCAAAAATCATCCAGCGAACCGCATCCAGGCTCCCCGAAGGAGACCAGTAGAGGTAGCAGTTGCCCATCGCTGACTTCAGCACGGGGGCTGTAGACTGCCGCACAATTTGCTGTACCAGGCTCGGACGACCATAGGGAATGATCAGGTTAATGTACTGATCCTGCACGATCAAATCGCGTACAGAAGCGCCCTGGTCGGACGGCAGAGACTGGAAGCATCCATCGGGTAGACCGAGGCGCTCAAGCGCGCCATACAGCGTTTTGGCAATCACCTGGTTAGAGTTACTGGCTTCGCTGCCACCCTTGAGGATCAGGCTATTGCCCGTCTTGATACAGAGTCCCGCCGCGATCGCGGCCAGCTCAGGAAACGCTTCGTAGATCAGCACAATCACGCCTAGCGGCATTAACTGTGAATAGGTCTGACAGTGGTCTATCTGGTAGGTTGCGTTCATGACCCGTCCGATCGGATCGGGCAGTTCGCTCAATCGTTGCAATATTTGAACAGCCGCCTGAATTCGCTCGGGTGTGAGTTTCAGCCATTCTAAGATTAAGTCGGGCACCGCCATCTCGCGACTGGCTTCAAGATCCAGCGTGTTGGCATCCAAAATTTCGTCTTGATGGTGTTTGAGCGCTTGTGCCATCGCTTGCACCGCCTGACTGCGCAGGGCACCTTTAGTGATTGCCATGTCCACAGAGGCGCGATGGGCCCGATGAACAGCCGCAATCGGATCAGACGATAGGCTAGGAAAGTCAGTTGTCATTGAGCTAACGCCTGTATGCCAGCAAAACCATCAATGCCGGAAGCAGCGCTAACAATAGCAGCACGATCGCCCAAAAAAGTAAGCCGGAGCCAGTGGGTGAGTTCAACGCCAGCAACAGCCCAATCACCAGCATCATCAAAATGACGCCCAGCGCGATCGACAAGTAGCTGGGCCCCAATCCAGCCGTAGAACCGTGCCATTGATGCCCATTCCAGCGCCATGTACGCTTGTAACGGTAACTGGTGGAGAGTTCCTCCAAAACGTAACCACCCTCTTCAACCACGAAGATCTGCTGGCAGCGGTTACAGCCAAACGCTTCAGTGAGCGCAATCTGAGTTAGCTGTCCTCGCCGCCGACAGGGACAGGGATAGTCTTGAGTAAGGTCAATCTTCTGGGATTTTTGAGGTTGCACAGGCGGCAGTAAAAAGCTTCTGGCAAAGGGTTACGCTGATATCCAGACTAGATATAGTGCCGATTTCTTAAGTTCTGCTGGTAGCCACCAATTAGGCACCTGTATTCAGGTCATCTCCCGTAGTCAGGTCATCTCATTATTACCGAGCGATACGATGGTCATCTGGCGCTTAATCCAAATATTATCATTCTCACTTCAATCTTGAATCCACTTTAGCAACACATCGCCGAGATTGACTGGTCGGGCAGGGCCACATTAAGACTGTAGCCCGTTGACTGCCCAATCGACCATCACACCAGCGCTACCGCCTATTTGGGAGCCATGCCTGGATACGAGGCTTACTTGCTGTGACTCGGCACTGGCGGGCGACCGTTTCGGTTTACTCTAGGACATTAGGTTGAACGGGCGCTTGAGGAGCATTGACCCTTGGCTGCTTAGACTATGTACACACGGTTCGCACTCGGATAGCGCTCAATCCGTTACCGCATGATTCCGTTTATGGCGTGATTGCTAGAAAAACGATGATTGGGGTAGACTCACCCTCCTCAATGTTCCTGACAATCAAGCGAAGCTGAGGCGTGAAATGACGCCTCATGACAATCCAACTGCTCCACCGTGTAGCTTGCCAGCATTAACCGTGAGGGTTCAGAATGCTGGGGCCAATCCTTAAAACGCCTTCTTCAAAGCCTCACGAATTTCGCGGACTTCAGATGTATCTGACCCGGTCACCATAATCACGACCTGCGTCTTGCCACCCGATGGAAAGCAGGTAATGGCAGCGGCGGCGTTATCTGTATGACCGTAAACATCGCTGTTGCCGACCTCAATGCCCTGGAGACCCTGCTGTCTCATGGCTGACTCAGCTTGACTGTAGCACTCGCGCACACTAGAGCTAATCGATTCCCGCCACCAAAACAATGCGGGGTAGTCTGCTAGTGCGGGGAGGGACAGGAGGATAGAGCCAAATCCAATCAGTGCAGCAACGCCAGTTTTAGCCGTTTTCATAGACCTTAAATATGATTAGAGAAAGGTACTGATGAAAACATTCTGCCCTTAACAACATTGAAGATCGGTGAAATGCTGCACTTCTTAATCAGGCCGTTAACTTAGCGCAATTGAGTATGAGTTTGCAGTGAATGTTCGCACCATGAAGCGGAATCTACCAATTGCAGGTGTGTGGGTTGGTGACGATCGCCAACAAGTGGAGTACGGGATCTGTCCTGCCAACCTCAGTTGGTCGAGTCATGATAGATGCTGACGCGGATCTCCTTACCTTCCTTGGCAAGTTTCTCCTCCATCTCGCGGACAACTTCCCGAACTGACTTGGTCTTGATACCCAGCGCCTCAGCGGCACGGCGCTTATGACTGAGCGTATTTTCGCGCACAAGTCCGGCGCGTAGCCACATCCAAAAGTCTCGCAACATCGGATTTCCTAGCTTATCTCAAAGAATTTAAAGACTCAGCGATCACCGCAGATGCGTTTGCAAAACGATTCTGTTTGCAAAACGATTCCAAAGTAGCGGCTGCATGTGAAGTCGTTGTGTCAATCCTGTGACGATCGCGCCTGAAGCGTCAGAATGACTCTTGGGCAAGCGAAACGCTGCCCTGTCTCAGGCGCAGAACAAAACCTCTTGACTGTAAGACCTGGAAGCGGGTAACGCGATTCGAACGCGCGACATTCACCTTGGCAAGGTGACGCTCTACCACTGAGCTATACCCGCGAAATTCAGACGATCTTTAGCTTCGCAAACAAGGGGCAGTCTGTCAACTAATTTTTCGATCAATTTTGTCTGAGCCTGTCTGGAGTAAATGATCGCCACACTATCTGTCGGCGCTAGTACGGCTTTCAGACCGTTCTGGAACGGTTAGTTTAGTATAGACAACGCCAGTAGCCTCACGACCAGGCTGGCATACCTCATTTACCCGATGGATAGCATTCACTTAAGCGGCATTCGCTGTTACGGCTATACTGGCGCGCTGCCAGAAGAGCAAGTTCTGGGGCAATGGTTTGAAGTCGATCTGACGCTGTGGCTGGATCTGGCGATAGCTGGACAAAGCGATCGTCTGGAAGATACGCTGGATTACCGATCGGTGATTGGGGCCGTGCAAACGCTGGTTAAAAGTGCAAAATTTGCTTTGCTTGAACGACTAGCATCCGCGATCGCGGATGCTGTACTGAACCCGGCGTCTAGCGTGCCTTCAATCCCAGTGCAGAAAGTTCGGGTGCGTCTTTCGAAGCCAGCAGCGCCAATTCCAGACTTTGGTGGCGTGATCGTTATCGACATGGAGCGATCGCGTTTAGCCATGCCTGACCATTGAACGCCAGTCAATAAAGCCAATAATTGAAACCAATAATAATTGAAACCAATATAGAAGCCTCACTCGCTTGTCAAAGCTGACAATCTAATGAGGCTAGAGACGCAGTTAGGAGGTATCTTGACCTTCAAGTTACCTAGAGAATTTCGAGTTTGGCGATCTTTTAATAAGTTCTTAAACTGTGTAAAGCAAATCTGCACTTCCCTTCACGTGGGTGCACCTTGACCACAACGCTTGTGTGCCACAATCGGTAGCAGCGATGCAATTGCCAGTCTACAGCTATTCCATACGTATTGATGCACTTAACCAGGGCTGGACGACATGCTAGGAATCCTGTTAAACGGACGCTATCGAGTCATTCAGGCATTAGGTAGCGGTGGGTTTGGCCAAACCTATGTCGCAGAGGATATTCTGCAACCCGATTGCCCTAAGTGCGTCATCAAGCAATTTAAGCCTGCCCGACAAGATCAGGAGTTTTTGCACATTGCTCGGCGTCTGTTTGCAACTGAGGTCGAGACGCTGCGAAAGCTGGGTGGTCATGACCAAATTCCCGCTCTCCTGGATGATTTTGAAGAGAACCAGGAGTTTTATCTGGCGCAGGAGTATGTGGAAGGACAGGCGCTTAGCGATGAGATTGCGGCTGTGGATCGACTGGATGAATCGATCGTGGTCGATATTCTCAAGGATGTGCTGAATGTTCTGGAGTTTGTCCACCAAAATCATGTTATTCACCGCGATATCAAGCCGGGAAACCTGATTCGACGGCGGCGCGACGGCAAGATCGTGCTGATTGACTTTGGCGCTGTGAAGGAGATCCAGACTCAGATTACAACGGTGTTTCCAGGACAGACCAATCTCACTGTTGGCATCGGTACTCAAGGGTATGGGCCGAGTGAGCAGATGATTGGTAAACCGCGTTATAGCAGCGATTTGTATGCCCTGGGCATGACCGCTATCCATGCACTAACAGGGCTGCAACCATTTCAGCTACCGACGCACCCTGAAACTGGTGAAGTCATCTGGCGTGACCAGGCTCGGGTGAGCACTGAGCTGGCCGCAATTTTGACTAAAATGACCCGCTATCACTTCAGTCAGCGCTACCAGTCTGCACAAGCAGCGCTGTATGCACTGGAGCATCCCACGGAAATTGTGGCTGATCAAACGCAGTTACCACAGACATTGCCAGAATACCCATCGACGGAGCCCTGGTACATTGCGCCCGATCGCCCCGGCCCCATTCCAGCAGGCCAGTCTGCACTATTGCAGTCGCCGCCTGTCCGGGAAGGATTGCGCGATCGCATTGCCGGTAAACGACCGCGCAGCCCAATGCGGGCTTCTCTGTTTATCGGTATGGCCAGCGTGGTTGTGACTGGACTCACTATGGGCATTCGCCAGATGGGATGGTTGCAGCCATTAGAGCTTGCGGTTTATGACCGTATGGTGCAGTTCCGTCCTGACCCCGGCCCCGATCCGCGGCTACTGGTAGTCGGTATCACTGAAGCGGATATTACGGCAGAGAAGCAATTTCCCATATCTGATCGCACCCTGGCGCGTGTGCTAGGCGTGCTTCAACGCAGTAAGCCCAGAGTAATTGGGCTGGATCTCCTCCGCAACATCCCGCAAGAACCGGGTCGCTCCGATCTGTTAGCGGCACTCAATTCGCCCAACGTCATCGCCATTACTAATTTGGGGAGTGCAAGTGTGCCAGCAACACCGGCACCAGCCGTCATGCCATTTAGTCGCATTGGGTTTAACGATTTTGTGCTGGATCCAGGTGATATTGTTCGGCGTAATTTGCTGTTTGCCGATAGCAATGAAACGGCAGACCAGAGTACGACAACGTTCTACTCATTTTCCCTGCGTCTGGCACTTGCGTATCTGGCAGCGCAGCAAATTTCGTTCCAACCGCGCGCCAATAATCCAGACGTGTTTCGGTTGGGCAAAGCCCAATTTAAGCCTTTAGAGAGTCAGTCAGGCGGCTATCAGGCGATCGACGCACGCGGCTACCAGATCATGCTTCAGTATCGAAGTCGCACGATCGCGCGGCAGGTAAGCCTGAGTGCCGTTTTGCAGGGCACAGTGCCGATGGAATGGATTAAGGATAAGGTCGTCCTGATTGGGACGACGGCTCCCAGTGGCAAGGATCTATTTTCTACGCCCTATAGCTCTGCCAGCGTTGATACACCCAGGATGGCAGGTGTACTGGTCAATGCCCAGATGGTCAGCCAAATCTTGAGTGCAGCCCTGGATGGTCAGCCGTTGCCCTGGTTTTGGCGCGGGTGGGTGGAGGTTGGCTGGATTGCAACCTGCGCGGCGATCGGTGGGATGTTGGCATGGTTCGTGCGCCAACCGCTAGCTTTAGGGCTGGCTGGCACAGCGCTTTTGGCGATCACGATCGCCGTTGGGTGGGGTATTTTTCTCGATCAAGGATGGATCCCAGTGGTTGCGCCGGTGTTTGCGGCAACGGCTACTGGTGGCGTTGTGATTGCCTACCGTGGCTACTGGGCACAGCGGGATCTGGCATGAAACGAATGGTGTCGGCGTTCACCCTTCCGCCTACAGGGTTGGTCTTGCTATCGATTGGCTCAATGCAATTGGGGGCTGCAATCGCTAAGTCGCTGCTGCCAATCGCCCATCCCCTGGGGGTCGTTCTGCTGCGGGTTGGGTTTGCCGCGATCGTGCTAATTGCCTGGCAACGGCCACAACTGAGCGATCGCATCCGGACTAATCTGGGGTTGCTCGTGGCGTTTGGGGGTGCTCTGGCCTCGATGAATCTCTGTTTCTACACAGCTATTGAACGGATTCCATTAGGCGTTGGCGTTGCGCTGGAGTTTATTGGCCCGCTTGGCGTGTCGATTGTCTACTCCCGCCGACTGCTCGATGTCCTTTGGGTGGTGCTGGCTGGGGTCGGCATTCTGCTGTTAACGCCGCTTACAGGAACCGGGCTGGATCCATTGGGTCTGGGGTTGGCCCTGCTGGCTGGTAGCCTGTGGGCCGCTTACATTTTGCTAACGGCTCGCGTTGGTCGGGTGATTGCAGGAAACGCCGGACTGACGTGGGCGATGGCAATCGCAGCGGTGATTCTGCTGCCTGTGGGTGTCCTGACTGAAGGCACCGCATTGCTCCAACCACACTTGCTGCTGGTCGGCTTTGGGGTCGCCCTGCTGTCGTCTGCCATCCCTTATTCACTGGAGCTAGAAGCTCTACGCGGACTTTCTGTACAGGTTTTTGGCATTCTGCTGAGCATCGAGCCTGTGGTGGCGGCTCTGGCCGGTCTGCTGGTGCTCAGAGAAACGCTAAAGCCGGAGGCGATCGCCGCGATCATACTCATCACCCTGGCAGCTGCAGGCGCATCTCGATTTGCGCCTCAAATTTCTGATGACAACCAGCCTCACTAAGTCGAGCGATGGGTGTAGGGTGTAGAGAAGGCACCGAAGCACTGCAACTGCAGGATACATCTATGAGCGTTGAAACTTATCATGACCCCGTCGCTAAACTGCTGACCTATGGCAATTGTCATGAGATGGATCTGAATGACTGGCCTGACTATCCCGCAACCGTTGGCCTTACAGACGCGGATATTCCAGAGCTAATTCGCATGGCAACTGATCCAATGCTGTGGGAATTGGAGAGTGAACAGCTTGAAGTTTGGGCACCCATTCATGCGTGGCGATCGCTCGGACAACTGCAGGCCGAAGCGGCGATCGCTCCACTCACCCAACTATTTCAAGACCGGGACATTGACTGGATGACCGAGGAAATGCCGAAGGTCTATGCGATGTTTGGCCCCAGCGCCATTCCCGTGTTGGCCGACTATCTTGGCGATCCGACCCACGAGTCGTGGGCACGCAATACGGCGGTTGATTGCCTTAAGGAGATCGCCAAAGCACACCCCGAACGTCGTGAGGCGTGCATTGCACCCATGCTCAAGCAGTTAGAGGCGTTCACTGACAATGACGATGACCTCAACACGATTTTGATTGGTGACCTGCTGGATCTCAAAGTAGTCGAAGCCGCACCGCTTATGGAACCTGTGTTTGCCGCCGAGCGCGTTGATGAATTTATGGTGGGCAGTTGGGCCGGGGTGCAGGTAGAACTGGGACTGAAGCAAGCAACGGACTTTCCACCGGAAGCGCTCAATCCAAAGGTTCCGCCTGCTCTGGCTCAAATGCGACAGTTGCTTGAAACGTTTGATGCTCTCAACCAGAAGCCCCAAGGGTTTGGTAAATCGGTGCCGTCAACCGCCAAAAAAAGCGGCAAGAAGAAAAAGAAAAAGTAGGTACATGCTTCCCAAGTGTTGCCGCTATCCTGGAGAATCAAAGCGATCGCATCAATACACTGCAATGGATCCTCAACTTGCTCAACTGGTAGTTAACGGCCTGGCGGTCGGCAGCATTATTGCGCTCGCGTCGATTGGGCTGACTCTCACCTACGGCATTCTGCGCCTTTCTAACTTTGCTCACGGTGACTTTATGACCCTCGGCGCGTATCTGACCCTGCTGGTCAATACGGCTGGGCTGAATATCTGGCTGTCGATGCTGGTTGGTGCCGGTGTGACTGTATTTGCGGTGCTGCTCAGTGAGCTACTCATCTGGTCGCCCATGCGCGCGCGGCGGGCAAACTCTACCACGCTGGTGATCATCTCGATCGGGCTGGCACTCTTTGTCCGCAATGGGATTATTTTGGTCTGGGGTGGTGGTAACCAGAGCTATAATTTGCCCGTTTCAGAAGCGCTGTCGGTCTTGGGGCTACGCATTGCTTACTATGACATTGTAGTCATGGGATTGGCGGTTGTTGCGATCGCGGCCCTTCATTATCTCCTGCAAAACACGCGCATTGGCAAGGCGATGCGGGCTGTTGCGGATGATATTGATCTCGCTCGCGTCACTGGCATTAACGTTGATCGCGTCATTATCTGGACATGGATTATTGCTGGCGGCATGACGGCATTGGGCGGGAGTATGCTGGGGTTAGTAGAAGCTGTCCGTCCCAATATGGGCTGGTTTTTGATTCTGCCCTTGTTTGCCGCCGTCATTCTGGGCGGTATTGGCAACCCTTACGGCGCGATCGCGGGCGCAATTGTCATCGGTATCGCTCAGGAAGTCAGCACTTACTGGCTACCCCCCGAATATAAACTCGGCGTCGCGCTCATTATTATGGTGCTCGTCCTGCTATTTCGGCCTCAGGGACTCTTTCGAGGCACCGCATAGACCGGGACAGCGCTTGGTCAAGCCCTCGCGCCAACCTTAATCGCAGCCAGGGCCGCAGTCTGTGGTTGATCGCCCGTAGATGATCAGCTAGATGGAACCAGGCGTTATGGCTTTCTGGTTGGCAGCGCTGATCCAAAGCCACCGGCGATCGACCACAGACCAAAAGCAACTAAATCTAAGCAACTAAATCTTTAGATAGCCAGCGTAGATTGCCGCTACCAAGAAATTAACACCCAGGAGCAAAAGCGCCCAAAAGGTGCGAAACGGATAGGGAGGATTTCCTGTTTTGGTGACAGGAGATGCTGGTTTGTTAGCCCGAGCAGTCATAGAAAGGCTCCTTTGAGGTTGACTTCTTAAGACATACCAAAGATTGTTGACATTAGGGATGTCATTGGATGAATCTTAACGTCCCCCAGTAATCTTACTCATCCTACCTTTGGCCAGGTTTTGCTCAAGGCTCCTCGCCCGCATGGTAAGAACTCCGGACGAGCGGCCCTGATCGTACGTGTGCAAAGCCCATGTCACGCGCGATATCGCCCAACCGCTCAAATTCCTCCGGCGTCCAGTATTTCTGCACCGGTAAGTGCTCCAGCGACGGACGCATATATTGCCCGATCGTCACGCGATCGCAGCCCACGGCCCGTAAGTCCATTAGCGTCTCGATGATCTCGGCATTGGTTTCGCCATGCCCCAGCATCAGCCCCGACTTGGTAGGAATGGTTGGATCCAGCGCTTTGACTGTCTCTAAAACGCGCAGCGATCGCGCATACTTGGCCCCGCGCCGCACTGGCCCCTGTAGCCGTTTCACGGTTTCAATATTGTGGTTGTAGCAGGCCGGTCGAGCATTCACCACGACGGCAATTCGCTCCTGCTGCTGCGCATCCGGGTCGCCACCCTCTCGCCCACCCCAGAAATCAGGCGTCAATACCTCCACCTGTACGGCTGGATTGCTGTGGTGAATCTGGGCGATCGTGCGGGCAAACCATTCCGCGCCCTGATCCGGTAAATCATCGCGTGCTACCGAAGTCAGTACGACATAGCGCAAGCCCAGTAGCCTTACCGATTCTGCCACTTTTTGCGGTTCATCTGGATCGATCGGCATGGGTGCGTGCCCTTTGTCCACCTGACAAAACCCGCATGAGCGGGTGCAGGTTGGCCCCATCAGTAGAAACGTCGCTGTCTTCTGGGCATAGCACTCCCCCCGATTGGGACAGCGTCCTTCCTCGCAGATCGTGTGAATCTGACGCTGCTTGATGATTTGCTGTACGGTGGAAAGCTCACTCGCTTTACCGATCGGACGTCTCAACCACTCTGGCAGGCTACCAACCGCTAAGGGGTGACGCACCGCCAACAAATCAGACGAATTTGTTTCAGTAGTCATAAAGTTGGGAATACTACCCGTAGAACAGGATGCTGACTCTGGTACTGTCTCAAATTCTAAAGGATTGGAGCTAGTATCAGAGTCAGCTCGATGTCGCATGGTTGAACGAAGGGCTGTTTAGTGGATCCAGATACTGTTGCCGCATCAATGTCTTCAAAGATCGACTGCGCCCAGTTGAGAATTTGCTATATAACTGTGACAACAACGATCCGCAGCAATTCTGCCCGGTAGAGGCTAAACTAGTTGATGCCGTGGCAAGATTACGATCCGATCAGAGCACAGTTCCGCATTTAATTGTTACTATCTAGTTCTTTCGCCTTCGTAAACCAACCAGTTTTTCAGTTCAGGGTTTCATCCTCTACTCGGATCAAACAGCAACCACGTTGAAAAACTGTGACATCCCCCCTTACTCGCTAACCTTGCAGTCACCACCAGAGGAGTTTAGTTGTGGCAAGTCACAAGATCCTGGTCATTGATGACAGCAACGTCATCCGGAACATGGTTCGGGATATGTTGCCAAAGGGCAATTTTGAAGTCCTGGAAGCCAAAGATGGTGTTCAGGGACTCAATCTGATTCGTCAGGAACGCCCGAACCTGATCATGTTAGACTTTCTGCTGCCTCGCTTGAGTGGTTGGGAAGTTTACCAGCAAATTCAGACTCAGCAAGACCTACAGGCGATTCCGCTGGTGCTGATGTCCGGGCGTAAAGAAGAGGTGACTGAAAAACTTCAGGAACCGTTCGAGTTTTTTGAATTTGTCCAGAAGCCGTTTGATCAGAAAGAGTTGATCGACGCCATCAAAGCCGCCATGGCTAAAGCGAAGCGTCGTCCAATCGGGGTTGTAACGGCACCCCCCGCGGCTGCACCCGTTGAGACTGCCGCTCCTGCGGGTGATATTCAGGCGTTGACTGAGAAGGTTGCGAAGATGCAGGCTGAGATTGATGGCCTGAAAAAACAGTTGGCTCAGATCTTGGCCTTTATCCGGCAGAAGCTGAAGTGACGGTGCCTTGGCCTGGAGAGTCTGGCACGATCGCGGCGTTGCGCTGATCCCCAACCGCTCATCAGTACTGTCTTTGCGTGAAATACCGCAGGGATCAGCCAGTGTGTCTGTCTTGGTTTGATCGTTATTGCTCCGATCGATGACAGAGCCTGAACCATAGCAAAAACCGCCCCTCGGCTATCCCAGAAGGTAGGCCAGCGGCGGTTTTACTGCGTTCAACTAGTCTTTTGTATTGCTTTGGTCAGAACACTGAGGACAAAGCCAACTTCGCACACGAATCTGGGTCGGCTTTCTGACGCGCCTCTGCCAGTCGTGGTCTGCGACAGCTACATTTTACAATTCGTCTTAAAACTACACCCTGATAATTTGAATGTACGCGCCCTCGCCGTTAGGACACTCGCCCCGTGTGAACGGGCGATCGCCGAAACGCATTTTAAGAATGAGGGAGCTAGCGCGTGAGTTGTGTGTTTATTTCTTCGTAGATGCCATTTTTTTCGATGCCATTTTTTTCCGTAAGAGACAGCCGGCACCAAATGTGACAGCGCCCAACACGGTTGTCGGTTCGGGGACGCCTTCAGACTGGGGTTGTAATGCCGCAACCCATGAGCCAGACTCGTTACTCGAACCTGACGCGATCGATTGGATCCAGGAGCCTCCCCAACCGCCAGATTCTGCTGCTTGGCCATCCAGCAGAAGTTGCTTTGTGCCAGCAAAGGCATCTCCAAAGAACCAGCTATCCGCTAAAAAGGGTTGGGGTGATTTGCCGAACCGCTGTTGCTCTAAACCGCTGCTTGGATCGAGCCAGGTGACTCCGACGCCTGCCGAAGGAAGGCTCCACTGATTCCCTAAAATCGTTGCGGCAAAGCTCTTCAGTGCGGTGTGGACATTGAACCCTGAAGGCGGGAGGGGTGAAGGAATATCTGGACTGGTCTGCACAAAAGTAGTGGTACCAGGGTCATAACTAAACTCGCCGCTACCAACTTGAGTTCCCGCCGCGTTAAAAAAACTGATTCCCCAGGCAACTTCACTGGCCTGGGCAGAATTTGCCTTGACAACGCTCAAACTCAAGGAGATTGCACCCATGACAATAGCCATCTTTTGATATTTGATGCCCATCTATTGGTCTCCTATATCTCATTCATGAGAGGTCATGACAGGAGTTTAGTTGGATTTACCGATGCTGGATCTGAAGCGAAGACAAAGATTTTCTAAATCGAATGAAGCAAAAGTAAAGAACCTTAGAATGCAGATTTAGGTAGCTAAAATGACACGCGTCAGTAATAAAACTTAGTCGTACGTAGACGGTTGTTCTAATCGTTACACGCTGTTTTTAGGCAATATTTGTGATTAAGGGCGTCACTGTCCTGATCAATTTATGGCTTTCAAACCCTTATGGAGCGAGCGGTTGAGAATGAAAGCGTCTCTTGGTCATGGTGCGATCGAGGGGATCGATATGATGATATCACCGCTACATTTATGTCAATTAAATGATTTGATCCGCTTGCTGAAAATCAGCTAATAGTTCCGTGTTTAAGAAAATCGCAGAGTTCAAATGGCCAAGATGCGCTCTTTTGAAATGGTATGAGAAGGGTGTTGATGCGATCGATGAACGCAACCAATTACAGTCATTCTCAATCGAGTCAGCTACAGTCCTGTCGCGGTGGGTGTGGGCTGTAGACTTCGACGTGAGCTTCGACGTGAGCCTTCAGTCGAACAATGCTCAGCCGAACGGTGTGGCGGATGCAAATGATGCTGTACGCCCCTGCAAGTGGTCATCTGTATTAGCTATTTTGGGAAACTGGTCTACGGCATCTTCTAAGACAGATTTTGCAGTGTCGAACTTTTAGTTCCCACGAGTGGAGGCTTTGGCTGCTCCGATAGATTTTTCCGCTCAAGCGCTGAAAATCAAGCGATGCACGAAATGTATTGTCGATGTCAAGCCAAATTTTTCACAATAGAAGTAGCGGTGCGTCCGTTCATGAAATGGTGCTGTGGACTCAAGCGCGGCCTTCAAAAAGGGCGATCGCGGCAGCCAATGATGGGTAAGCAAGCAAGGATCAGCGTAAGGACTGGGAGGTACTGATATGAAGCGGCGATTACTGGGACTGGGATTAGGACTGGGCCTGTGGATGAGCGCGATCGCACCTGTCCTGGCTGTGCAACCCGCTTCGATTAGTGCCAGCGATAATGTGGCGTGGTCGAAAGTGGTGGACAATCCGTTCGATGGCAAGGTTGTTTACGATCGAAACTACAAAGATGATTTTGTGCTGGTCAGCAGCTGGTCTAAAAACGGTATTGGTGTGACGTATATCCGGCTGCATACCACGTTAATCGGTTATGACTCTTACTACAGCCATCATCGACGGTGGTTTGATCCGTTTCTGGATGAAACTCCGATCTATCGGCAGTATGCCGTTGATAGCGCACCTGACTCAATTAGCTTAGCGATTAACGGCAAAATCTACACCTATGAGAGTGGCCCTGTGTCACCGGATCTCGCTGCTGCTTTAGCCAGTGCGCCCTCTGGGAAAGTTCCAATCCGATTGGTATGGCGCGATGGCCGGACTAAAGACACAGAAATTGGCAAAGATACGGTGAAAGCGTGGAAGACTATTTTTCAGCCCTCGTAAGGCACTCTTCCTGAAACTGCCTCAACGCGTGTCAGCCTTGGCAGACGCCATCCCTACGAGCCAACGACGACGGGCACTGCAGGCTGCAAACAGTGGGTAGGGAATAGTCCCAGTCCGCTGCTATAACCGTTGGTGGCGGTTGTCAATCAGGGTTGCCCTTCGGTGTTCTCGATCTCGGCCAATTGCAGTGCCTTCAGATCTTCGAGCTGTTGCTCAACGCTTTTAAGCACTTGATCAAGCGCCGGTAGAATACTCAATTGATCCGGACTGAGTAATGGGTAGAAGCGGGTGCGAAC